>Ga0209487_1000569_pt1 | contig 33061 bp, 29 predicted proteins | sample Poulit2012_FD_187524 | JGI IMG/M metagenome (GOLD analysis project Ga0209487, IMG submission 187524) | Agricultural soil microbial communities from Georgia to study Nitrogen management - Poultry litter 2012 (SPAdes) (version 2) | ecosystem: Environmental > Terrestrial > Soil > Agricultural land...
GTCCAGGTCGAAGCCAACCGCGACCTGCTGACCCCCGACCTGGCCGCCATACTCCAGGACGCCTGGGACCAATACCTCCTCGACGACCAGATCCACGCCCTGATCAAAAACGGCGAATACGACCGCCTCGCCCGCGACGCCACCGACATCACCGACTTCCACCACTACCTCACCACCACCGGCGAACTACCCAACCCCGACCCCGAACCACCCTTCTGAGCGCCTGCATCGCCCGCAGGTCCTCATCGCGGCGACCTGCGGGCTCCTGCGGTCCCAGGGCCTGGCCGAGCCCGGCACCCCGTTCCGCTCACCCGCGGTCGAGCTCGACCATCTGCATCAGGTTGCGGCAGATATGGAACGGATCCTTCACCGGCAGAGCCACGACCTGATCCAGGGGCGCACCCTCCCGGTCACGGATCTGGATCCACTCCTCACCGTCCTCGCCGCCGGGAAAGGTGGCCAGCGTGTACTCCCAGATCCGTCGATGCCACCGCGCGGCGCTCTCGCTGCCGTGACGCCGCGCCGCGATCGCCGTCGTCGCGGCGGCCTCCGAATGCACCCACCACAGCTTGGTCGACCAGGTCGAGCTCACCAGCTGCTCATACGGGGTACCCGACGCGGTTCCCTGCGGAGCCACCGGCCCCTCACGGTCGCAATAGCGCAGCAGTCCACCGTGCTCCCGGTCCCACCCCAGCTCGCACAGAGCCTCCAGCGACTCCAGCAGCGGAGCGCGATCACGCTCGTCGCCGAGCAGATCCAGCGATTCCAGGATCACCCAGATCCCCTCGATCCCATGTCCCGGAACCCGGTGCCGGGACACGAGCGACTGAGGATCGGGGCCCGGCATCTCCGAGAACGTGGCGTCCGGAAGCCGATGCGACAGCACCGCCTCCATCGCCTCCCGCAGCTGCTCGCGCTCCGGCCCGGCAACCCTCAGCGCCTCGGCCGCCTGGGCGTGCACCAACAGGGTGTTGGTCAGGATCATCCGCGGCCCGTACGCCTCATGACCGGCCGGGATCTCATACGGAGGAGTCGGTGCCGTGCCGGCCAGATGATCTGCCCGCGAGCGCTCCAGCACTGGCCGTGCCGCCTCCAGCCAATGCCGCTCACCGGTGGCACGAGCCAGCTCCGACAGGCCCATCACCGTGAACCAGTCCGCATACACGCTGCGCTCCGGCTGATCGGTCGACTCCGGGGCGCCGCCCCATCGGCCGACGACGAACCGGGTGGTGGCATCGGGCAGAACCGCATGCTCGAGCAGGAACCGGGCCCCAGCGCGTGCGGCATCCAGCATCCGCTGCGCATCCACGGAGAGCAGTTCCTGCTGCGCCAGCCGCGCCGCCCTGGCCAGCAGCCACAGGAAGCGGCCCTGCGACCACGTGAACTTGTCGGTCGAGACCCGTTGCGCACCGCGGTTGTCGAAGCAGGTGAAGAATCCGCCCGCCTCAGGGTCGATCCCGTGCTCGAGCCAGAACGGCAGGATCACCTGTTCCAGGTGTTCGCGCGGATCGGAGGGGACGGGTACGGCGGTCGAGCTCATCGGTATCTCTCCATCGGGGATATCTCTCCATCGGGAAACGGGCATCGGGCACCGGGCAGCCAACGCCGAGACCGGCTGCCGATCGCCGGCATCCCTCCCATCATGCGGCCTGCCCATGGTACGGTGCAACCGATTGCACTTATGTTGGGCCGAGATGGGCTCTGCCCGCAGGGAATCGGATCGGCGCAGCGCCGCTGCAGGCATCCACCCGGCGGAGTGCACGATCAATGTCAAGGAGGAGGACGCTGATGTCGGTTGTCGGGAGAGCATCGACAGTGAATGTGGTCGTCAGTGACACGGCCGCGGCCGCAGGGGCCGCCGCCGGTCGCGCCGCCGCCGATGTGCTGGCGAAGACCCTGGAGGAGCAGTCCAGGGCGCGGGTGATCTTCGCATCGGCCCCGTCCCAGGAGCAGATGCTGCGCACCCTTGGCGAGGACGCGCGCATCGACTGGTCGCGGGTGACGTCCCTGCACATGGATGATTACCTCGAACTCGATCCCACGCATCCTGCCTCCTTCGGGACCTGGCTCGCCGAGCGCCTCCCGGCCCCGGCCCGGCCCGGCCTGGACCGGATCCGGCAGGACGTCGATCCCGACAGCGAGGTGCGCCGCTACAGCGAGCTGGTGGCCGCAGCCCCGATCGACCTGGTGTGCCTGGGGATCGGCGTCAACGGCCACATCGCCTTCAACGAGCCCGGGGACACCGACTTCGAGGACTCCTCCCTGGTGCGCAAGATCGCCCTGGCCCACACCTCCCGTCAGCAGCAGGTCGACGAGGGGCTGTTCCCGAGCCTCGACGATGTCCCCACCCACGCCCTGACCCTGACCGTCCCGGCCATCCTGTCGGCCCGCTCCCTGGTGTGCACCGTCCTCGGCGATGCAAAAGCCGAGGCCGTCGCCGCCACCCTCACCGGCCCCGTGACCGATGAGGTGCCCGCGAGCGCCATGCACACCCACTCCGACGTGGTCGTCCACCTCGACGACGCAGCGGCCGCCCAGCTGCCCGAGGAGCTGCGCTCCGGTGGTCGGGGCCGATGAACCGGCAGCTCCGTACCCAGCCGGGTCTGATCGATCTGCAGGTCAACGGCTACGCCGGTCATGACGTCAACGCCGACGACGTCGACGTCGAGACCCTCGCTGATCTGACCCACGCGCTGTGGGCCCAGGGCGTGACCACCTATCTGCCCACCGTGATCACCGCGAGCGAGGAGAAGATCACCCATGTGCTGGCGGTGATCGCCGCGGCCCGTCGCAGTGATCCGTTGCTGGCCCACTCGATCGCCGGGATCCATGTCGAAGGCCCTTCGCTCGCGGCCGACGACGGGCCCCGCGGGGCCCATGACGCGCGCCGCCTGCGCGACCCGGACATCGCCGAACTCGAGCGCTGGCAGCGGGCCGCGGACGGCCTGGTCCGGATCGTCACCCTCGCCCCCGAACGGGCCGGGGCCGCCGAGTACATCGCGGCCGCCACCGCCCGGGGAGTGCGCATCTCGCTCGGCCACTGCACCCCGGCCCCCGAGCAGGTGCGCAGCGCCGTCGAGGCCGGGGCGACCCTGAGCACCCACCTGGGCAATGGCACGCACGCCCAGCTGCCGCGCCACCCCAACCATCTGTGGTCCCAGCTCGCCGAGGATCGCCTGACGGCGATGCTGATCGCCGACGGCCACCACCTGCCCGCCGAGACCCTCACCGTCATGATCCGCGCCAAGACCCCCGGTCGCTGCGTGCTCACCTCCGACTCGGCCGCCCTGGCCGGCAGCGCCCCCGGGCTGTACTCGACCCCGGTGGGCGGCAGCGTCGAGGTCCGGGACGACGGGAGCCTCAGACTGCCCGGCACGGATCTGCTGGCCGGTTCCGGCAGCTCGCTGCGCGACTGCCTCGACTGGGCCCTTCAGCACCTTCCCGTCGAGCCCGAGGATCTGCTGAGCATGGCCACCATCACCCCCGCCCGGCTGCTGGGGCTGGGGGAGCGCGTCACCGACGGGGCCGACCGGGTGGAGCTCGACGGCGACCAGGTGATCAACACCACCGTGGCGGGGACGATCGTCCATCGAGCCTGAGCCCGGCTAAGCTCGAGGGACCCCGGGCAATGATCGGGCTACTGGGCGGAGGGGCTTCGGAGATGGCGGGTGCAGCGGCGACACCGACGGTGGGCCTCGATCCGACCGACACCGGTCTCGGCAGTGCCAACGCCCGCGCTGTCTACCGCGACCTGCTGCGCTTCGGTCCCCGCTCCCGCAGCGAGTTGACGACGCGGCTGGGCCTCTCGGCCCCCACCGTCACCCGCACCACCCGCGACCTGCTCGATGCCGGCTGGCTGCATACCCTGGGACCCGTGGCCCGTACCAAGGGCCGGCCCCAGGAGCCGTTGGACATCGAGGAGAACCACGGTCCGCGCTTCATCGGCGCGAAGGTCACGGCCGAGGAGGTCCACGCCGTGGTCGCCACCGTGCGGGGCAATGTGCTCGAAGAGCTGACGCTGCCCGTGGAGGACACCACGCCCGAGGCCGTGGTCGAAGCGATTCTGGAGCCCGTCACGGCACTGGCCGCGGCCCACCCCCATCTGGTGGGGGTCGGGGTCAGCCTCGGCGGACGGGTCGCGGCACGACGCACGGTGCTGGCCTCCAACATGCTCCGCTGGGACCAGCCGGTCCCGCTCGCGGAGATCCTCGAGCAGCGTCTCGACCTACCGGTCGCGGTCGAGAACGACCTGCGAGCGATGCTGCACGGCCTGCACTGGTTCGGCCTCGGCCGTTCCTATCGCTCCTTCGCACTGCTGACCATCGGCGCCGGCGTCGGGATCGGCATCGTCCACGCCGATCTCGTGGTCGAGGGGCGCGCGCATCTCGCCGGGCTCACCGAGCAGCTGCCCGTCGGGGAGGGGGCCGACGGGCGCACCCTCACCTTCGGCCAGGCCGCCCGCAGCGACCACCTGATCGAGCGCGCCCGCGGCCGGGGGCTCCTCGGCCCCGACGGCGGAATCGATGCGCTGCGCACGCTGGTTGCGGACGGTGACCCCAGCGCTCGGGAGCTGGTGGCGGAGGTGGCCCGGGCCCTGGCGCGGGCGGCGGCCAGCGCGGTGGCGCTGCTGGATCCCGAGGCGGTCCTGCTGGGCGGGGAGACCCTCGACCTGATGCGATCGGTCGGCACCGTCCTGGACGACACCCTGCGCGCCTCCGTCGCCCCCGTCCAGCGCGACATCGTCGTGCGCGATCTGCCCAGCGATTTCGACGACTGGGCGCGCGGAGCGGCCGTCATCGCCATCCAGCAGTTCGTCAGCCCCGCGCTCTGAGTTGCGGGGCCACCTCGGGCCCGGTCGGCCGGGCCCGTGCTCACTCGAACAGCGCGTTGACCCGATCGTTGAACGAGACGAAGTCCGCGCCGTCGATCTGCCGCATCCAGCACTGGTCGAAGGCCGTCTGCATGATCGACTCGATCGAGGCGGAGTTCTCCACCAGTGGGTAGAGCCCGGTCTCGTCGTTGTCCACCCGATCGGTGAACGCAGTGACGTCCAGCCCGTCCCCGGCGTAGCTGTCGACCGCGGCCTCGGTGCCGGCATCCGTGGACGGGAAGAACGGCGCTCGTTCGCCGATCACCCGCTGCGCCTCGTCAGAGGCCAGGAAGGCGATCAGACGTGCTGCCTCGTCCTTGTGGTCGGATTGCACGGAGATCGAGTCCCCTAGGCCGTTGAACATCGAGACCGGGTGGCCGACGGGCCCGGCCGGCAGGTCGGTGATCCCCAGCTCCATCCCCTCCATGTTCGCGAAGGTCGTGATCATCCACGAGCCGGCCACGGCCAGCGCCGCAGTGCCCGACTGCACCTGGGTCTGGGTCGGGCTGGAGTCCCCGAATTCACCGAAGGGCGGGAAGAAACCCTTGTCGACCAGGCCGAAGTACCAGTCCATGGTGGCCGAGAAGCGGTCGTCGTCGTAGTTGAACTGCCGCCCCCAGGTCTCCTCGTCGGTGAAGGTCCAGCCCGTCGACAGGGCGAAGGGAGACCAGCTGGTCTGACCCGTGTAGTCGATCCCCGGGTCCGCGGCCATGCCGTAGCGGGCCACCCGGGTGGGATCGAAACCCTCCTCGTCCCCGCGCACCCCGTTCTCGTCGAGGCTCAGTCGCGCGAGCATCTGCTCGAAGGTGCCGCCGTCCTCGGGGTTCCAGTCCAGGTCCTCGAGGTCCTCGGGCGTCAGACCCTCCTCCTCGAGCATCTTCTGGTCGTACATGATCGCGATCGTGTCGTAGTCCTTGGGCAGGCCGTAGCGATGACCGTCCTCGCCGGTCCACAGCTCCTGCAGACCCTCTTGGAATCGCTCCGGCGGGATTTCGTCGAGCGGGCCCAGACCATCCAGCGGGGAGATCACCCCGAGCCGGACGAACTCGGGGAAGCGCGCCAGGTGATCGGCGAAGGCATCGGGGCCTGCCTCGCCCACGAAGCTGGCCGTCAGCTTCGTCCAGTAGTCGTCCCAGCCCAGCTGGGTGATCCGCACGTAGACGTCGGGGTTCTGCTCCATGAACAGGTCGATCGCCGCCGAGTAGGCCGGCAGCTGCAGGGCGTCCCACAGCCAGTAGTCGATCTCGGTGGCCCCGGGGCGGGCGCGGGCACTGCCGCAGGAGGCCAGGGTCCCGGCCCCGGCGGCTCCCGCCGCGAGGGCCGCCGAACCCTGCAGCAGCCGACGGCGCGACAGCGGGCCGGAGCGGGCCGAGCGTGGGGACGTGTGTCGAGGAATGCTCATCTGGATCGCCTCACTTGATTCCGCTGAAGCCGATGGAGTTGACGATCTTCTTCGCGAACAGCGCGAAGAGGATCAGCATGGGTGCTGCCGCGACCAGGGTCGCGGCCATCAGGCCCGACCAGTCCGGGCCCGTGCCCGGTGCCTGGGCGCGGAAGACTCCCAGTGCCACGGTGAGCACGCGCGACTGATCGGTGTAGGAGACCATCAGTGCCCAGAAGTACTCGTTCCATGCGGTCATGTACGTCAGCAGCGCGAGAGTGGCCAGCGGTGCGCTGGACATCGGCAGGATCAGGGTGAAGAACACCCGCACCTTGCTCGCGCCGTCGATCAGCGCGGCCTCCTCCACCTCGCGCGAGATGTTGTTGAAGAACTGCCGCAGGAAGAAGATCGCGAAGCTGGAGATGAACAAGGTGGGCAGCATGATGCCCAGCAGCGTGTCCACCAGGCCCAGGTTCTTGATCAGGATGAAGTTCGGCAGCAGGGTGAAGATCTGGGGGATCATCAGCGAGCCCAGGAAGATCAGGAACACCGCCTCCCGGCCCCGCCAGCGCAGGCGTGAGAAGGCGTAGGCGGCCATGGCGCAGGAGAAGGTCTGCACGATGGTGATGGTCGTCGCGACCACCACCGAGTTCAGCAGGTAGCGCCAGAAGTTGATGGAGGCCCCGGAGCCGCCCTGGGCGATCGCGGTCTCCACGTCCTGCATCCCGAACACGCGCTCGAAGCCGCCCGTGTTCAGGCCCACCGGGAGCAGGCTGCCCGGATCGGTCGCCAGGGCGTTGTTGCTGGACAGTGCGGTGCGCAGCATCCAGTAGAAGGGGAAGATGGTGATCAGCAGGAAGATCACCATCACCGCCCAGGCAGCGGCCTTGCCCCAGGGGAAGCCCCGTTTGGTACGGGTGACGGTGTGGTCGGCGATCTGCTGCCCGGCCGGGCCGGGCTCGCGGACCTCGTCGGTGACAGGGTGCGGTGCAGTGGTCATGGTGTTCTCCCCCTCAGTCCAGATCCGACTTGCCGGCGTTGCTGGCCCAGTACTGGGCGAAGGTGATGACCATCAGGATCACCAGCAACGCCACGGACAGAGCCGAGGCGTAGCCGAACTGGTACTCCGCGAACGCGTTCTGGTAGATGTACATCTGCAGCACGCGGGAGGCGTCGGCCGGTCCGCCCTGGGTGGTCACCGAGACGGTGTCGAACACCTGGAAGCTGCCGATGATCGTCATGATCAGCACCAGCGCCAGGATCGGCCGCAGCAGCGGCAGCGTGATCCGGGTGAACAGCCGGATCTCCCCGGCGCCGTCGGTGCGGGCAGCCTCGTACAGGTGCCCGGGGATCGCCTGCAGGCCCGCGAACAGCAGCAGCGCGGTGTAACCCACATGGCGCCACACGTTCACCAGCGCGATCGTGGGGATCACCCAGGTCTCGCTGGCCCAGAAGGCGACCGGGTCGAAGCCGATCCACTGCAGGAAGACGTTGAAGATGCCCAGCTGGGTGTCCAGGATCCACAGGAACACGATCGCGGCGACCACATTGGAGACCAGGTAGGGCGCCAGCACCAGCGAGCGCAGGACCGTGGACTGGGTCAGGCGCTGCATCAGCACCGCGATCACCAGCGCCACCACGGTCTGCACGCCGATGTTGATGGCGACGTACAGCACCGTCACCTTCAGCGAGTTCCAGAACACGGGGTCGGCGAACATCGCCTGGTAGTTGGCCAGGCCCACCCACTCGGGCGGGGTGAGGGTGGTGTACTCGGTGAAGGAGTAGTACAGACCGGTCAGCAGCGGCCACACCAGGAATGCCAGCAGACCGACGGTGGCCGGCGCGATGAACAGCAGCGCCAGCTTCGTGTCGTCCTTCTTGCGCCTGCGGCGGGGTGGGGCCGACGACCGCGTCGACGTCGTCGCGGTGGACATGGCTACCTTCTTTCGGTTGCAGGGATCAGCGGTGATCAGACCGCTGTGATGTCGAACAGGAGGGCCTGCTCGGGGTCGATGAGCGGCGCGGCGACGCCGGCCTCGGTCAGGACGGCGCCGGGCACGAGCAGGCCGTCCTGCTCGAGGGCGCGGCGCATCCAGGGCGGTGGGACCAGACCGGAGGGCTCGGCCCCGATCCGGAGCGGACGGATGCGGTAGCGGGTCGCGGGATCCAGGCCCGGGAAGCGCAGCCGGTCGTGCTGCGATTCGCCACTGCGGCCCACCGCGGCCAGCGAGAACAGGGCCTGGGTGCGATCGGGGGAGACCACTCCGTGGAGCCACAGCGACTCCTCGCTGCGGTCGGCACGCACCAGGTCACCGGTGAACAGCAGCTCACGGCGCGCCGTGTACAGCGCGATCCACTCCCGCAGCTCGGCCAGCTCCTCCTCGCTGGCGGCGGCCAGGTCCCACTCGATGCCCAGATGCCCGAACACCGCCGTCGCGGCTCGGAAGCCCAGGGTGTGCAGGCGGCCGGTGGTGTGGGACCGGCCGGAGGCGATGTGGCTGCCCATCAGCTCCAGAGGGATCAACTGGGAGGTCCAGCGGTTCATCTGCTGACGCTCGAGAGGGTCGATGCAGTCCGAGACCCAGACCCGGTCGGTGCGCTCGAGCACGGCCAGGTCGACGCGGGCGCCGCCCGAGGAGCAGGACTCGATCTCCAGCCCGGGATGGGCGGCTCTCAGCTCGTCCATCAGGGCGTAGGTGGCCGAGGTCTGCTCGTGGACCGCGGCGCGACCGGTGCCACGGGTCGCGGCCTCCAGGAGGTCACGGTTGTGGTCCCACTTGATGTAGCCGATGTCGTGGGCGGCGAGCACGGCGCTCATCTGGTCCCGCACGTGCGCGTAGGCGGCGGGGATCGACAGGTTCAGCACCTGCTGGTTGCGGGAGGGCAGCGGCATCCGCTCGGGAGAGGGGGACATGATCCACTCCGGGTGGGCGCGCGCGACGTCGGAGTCCTCGTTGACCATTTCCGGTTCGAACCACAGCCCGAATTCCATCCCGAGATCGGTGACGTGGTCGATCAGGGGTGCGAGCCCTTGCGGCCAGACGTCGGCCGAGACCACCCAGTCGCCCAGCCCCGAGGTGTCATCGCGCCGGGAGCCGAACCACCCGTCGTCGAGCACGAACCGTTCCACGCCGAGCGCGGCGGCGCGGTCGGCCAGGTCCGTCAATCGCGCCAGGTCGTGGTCGAAGTAGACCGCCTCCCACACATTCAGAGTGACGGGGCGGCGGGTGTCGACGTGGTGCTCGCGCGAGCGTAGGTGGCGGTGGAAGCGCGAGGCCACCTGGTCGAGGCCGGTGCCGTGGGAGGCGTAGACCCAGGGGCCGAAGTAGGTCTCGTCGGCATCCAGCTCCACCTCACCGGGCAGCAGCAGCTCGCCGCCCCCGAGGAGCTGGCGGCCGGTGCTGATCTTCTCCGCGAGGTGGCGGTGGTTGCCCGAGTGCGCGGTGTGGATCGCCCAGACCTGGCCGCTGCGGAACCCGAAGCCGGCCGCTCCGGCGTGCAGCACATGGGCGGCGTCGGCGCCGGTGCGTCCGCGACGGTTCTCCCGCAGGTGGGTGCCGACCGCGAACGGACTGCGCTGCGGGGTGCGCTCCTTCGTCCAGCGGCCGGCGAAATCCAGGAGCTCATCGGCCTGGGCCGGGACGGGCAGCGCCACGGACAGCTCCTCGAGCCGGTAGGGGGAGGTGCCGGCGTTGGTCAGGCCTGCGCGCAGGCGCAGCAGGCCGCTGCCCAGCAGCTCCACCTCGACGGTGACCTCGAGCCCGAGCTCCTGGTCCGACAGATCGAAGCGGGCCAGGGCGGCACCCGTCTCCAGGTGGGAGCCGGCCAGGGGCTCCCCATCGACGGTGATCGCCCGGGTGACCAGGCGTGGGGTCCAGCCGCAGCCGTCGGTCCGGGCGCCGGAGAGCCCCGGCCGGCCGATCCAGCCGTCGGCCTGCTGCGGGATGATCCCGATGCGGACCGGGACGTCGACCGCGTTCTGGGGCACGACGTCGACGGCGGACTCGCAGACCGCCTCGAGGCCGGCCGCGTCGAGGACGCCGAGCGCGGCGCCCCAGTAGGTGATCGCGGGCGCGCGGCCGTCGGTCACGTCCAGCACCACGGAGACGCCGGATGCGCTCAGGTGCAGGCGGCTCGTCACCCCGGGGCGCGGAGCGGTCACGGCGGTGTTCAGCGGGGTCGATCGGGGGGACATCATCGGCCTCCAGAGAGACGACGGCGGTGCGGCGGGATGGACGAGCGGCGGGGAGCGGCGGGACCTGATCTACACCACGCCACCCCATTAACTGAAACTATGAAACTAAATCCGTGGCCGGGAGTCAAGAGTGCACCGCGGACTCGGTCTTCGCGCCTCGGACCTAGGATGGCTCACCATGCGCGGGCCCCGCGCAGCGACCCGTCGCCATCCGCCGGAGTTAAATGACCCCTTCCGCCCCGACCGACCGCCCCCGGCTGCTGGACCGCGCTCTCGATCGCGTCGAGCGGCTCGGCAACCGGCTGCCGGATCCGCTCGTGATCTTTGCCGGACTGTTCCTGATCACCGCTGTGCTCACCACGGTCCTGGCCGCCTTCGGTGCCCAGGCCCAGGTGCCCGGTGAGGACGAGCCCCTGCAGGTCCGATCCTTCTTCAGCGGGGAGGGCCTGACGTGGTTCACCACCACTCTCGGGGAGAACTACATCGGCTTCCCACCCCTGGTGAACGTGCTCCCGATCGTGCTGGCGGTGGGCATCGCGGAGGGGTCGGGCATGCTCAGCGCCGCCATCCGCTGGCTGTTCGGGTCCGCCCCGCGCTGGCTGCTGCCCTACGTGATCGCGCTGGTCGGGGTGAACGGCAATCTCATGAGCGACACCTCCTTCGTGGTCATCCCTCCGCTGGCCGCTCTCGTCTTCGCCGCCGTCGGTCGCCATCCCCTCGCGGGGATGCTGGGCGGCTTCGCGGCGGTGGGCGCCTCGTTCTCCACCGCGATGCTGCCCTCGCCGATCGATGCGAACTTCGCGGGCATCACGACCTCCGTGATGGGCGCCCTGCCCGCATCGGTCGACGCAGCACCCGTCACCGTGGTCTCCAACTACTGGATCAACCTCGCCTCCTCGCTGGTGATGGTGCTCGCCTGCGGCTTCCTCATCGACCGGGTGCTGGAGCCCCGGCTCGGGCGCGCCGGCGTGCCGCGGGCCATGGCTGCCGAGGAGGATCCGGACCCTGCCGCCGGCGAGTCCGCCGATGCCGAGGTGAGTCCGGTCGAGAAGCGGGCGCTGGCGTGGGCGGGCGCCGTGCTGCTCGGCCTGGTCGCGATGATCGTGGCGCTCGCCGTGGTGCCGTTCTCGCCGTGGCAGAAGGAGGGCGGTGGTCTGCTGCCGGACTCGCCGTTCATGGGATCGATCGTCTTCTACATCGTCATGCTGTTCTCCGTCACCGGCATCGCCTACGGGATCCGGGCGGGCACCATCGGGTCGGGGGCCGACATCGCCCGGCAGATGGGCCAGGGACTGCGGTCCATGACCGGCTTCCTGGTGGTCGCATTCGCATTGGCCCAGTTCCTGGCCCTGTTCGAGTGGAGCGGTGTGGGCACCTATCTCGCCGTGCACGGCGCCGGCTGGCTCGAATCCGCGCAGTGGGGAGGGCTGCCGATCGTGCTTGCCTTCGTGGTGCTGTGCGCCCTGGCGAACCTGCTGATCACCTCCGGCACCTCCATGTGGGGGCTGATGGCCGTGGTGTTCGTGCCGATGCTCGCCCTGACCGGGATCGAGCCCGCCTTCGTGCAGGCGGCGTTCCGGATCGGTGACTCCGCCACCCAGATCATCACGCCGCTCAACCCGTACCTGATCGTGCTGCTGGGCATGGTGCGCCGATACGAGCCCTCGGCGGGACTGGGCACTCTGGTGGCCCGTCTGCTGCCATTCACGGTGGTGTTCTTCTCGGTGTGGACGGGGGTGCTGCTGATCTTCTGGGGGCTGGACCTGCCGATCGGTCCCGCCAACGGCATCCGTCTGGGGTGAGTGGGAGGCCCTCTCGGACCTGACGACAGCTCGGAGCTCCGGTGCGAGAACGTCCGCCGCGACGATACCCTGATGCCCAATCCCGACCAGGCCAGGAGCCCCGATGATCTTCACCCAGTCCTCGAAGCTGCGCGACGTGTGCTACGAGATCCGAGGCCCGGTGCCCGCCGAGGCCGCCCGCATGGAGGCCGAGGGCCACAAGATCGTCAAGCTGAACATCGGCAATCCCGCGCCCTTCGGCTTCGAGGCGCCCGACGAGATCCTCGTCGACATGATCAAGAACCTGCCCACCGCGCAGGGGTACTCCGACTCCAAGGGCATCCCCTCGGCCCGCCGGGCGGTCGCGCAGTACTACCAGACCCGTGACATGCCCGGCATCGAGCTGGACGACGTCTACCTCGGCAACGGCGTCTCCGAGCTGATCCAGATGGTGTGCCAGGCCCTGGTCGACGACGGCGACGAGGTGCTGATCCCGCAGCCCGACTACCCGCTGTGGACCGCCTCGGTCTCCCTCGCCGGCGGGCGCGCCGTCCACTACCGCTGCGACGAGGACGAGCACTGGTGGCCCGACGTCACCGACATCGCCGACCGGATCACCGAGCGCACCAAGGCGATCGTGGTGATCAACCCCAACAACCCCACCGGGGCCGTCTACCCCGAGCACGTGCTGCAAGACATCGTCGAGGTCGCCCGCGAGCACGGCCTGATGATCCTGGCCGACGAGATCTACGACAAGATCCTCTACGACGACGTGGTCCACACCCCGATCGCCTCGTTCGCCCCGGATCTGCTGTCGATCACCTTCAACGGGCTCTCGAAGGCGTACCGGGTGGCGGGGTTCCGGGCCGGCTGGATGGCCCTGTACGGCCCCAAGGACGATGCCGAGAACTTCATCGAGGGCCTGGACGTGCTGTCCAACATGCGCCTGTGCCCCAATGTCCCCGCGCAGCACATCGTGGCCACCGCACTCGGCGGCCAGCAGACCATCCAGGGCCTGGTGCTGCCCGGCGGCCGCCTGCTCGAGCAGCGCGATGCCGCCTACGAGGGGCTGACCTCCATCCCGGGCGTCAGCGTGGAGAAGGCACAGGGAGCGCTGTACATGTTCCCGAAGCTGGACCTGGAGATGTACCGCATCGAAAGCGATGAGCAGTTCGCCTACGACCTGCTGCGGGCCCGCAAGCTGCTGGTCACGCAGGGCACCGGCTTCAACCTGGGCACCCACGACCACTTCCGGCTGGTCACCCTGCCGCCGGTGGAGGTCCTGGTCGACGCCGTCGACCGGATCGGCGACTACCTGGCCACCATCCGGCGCTGAGGCGCCCGGATCAGATCCGGGAGGGCTCGCGCACCCGGGCGCCGTCCACGGAGCCGGGGCTGTCGGCTCCGTCGCTCTCCTCCTGCTCGGCGCTCTCCGCGGCGGCAGCTGCCCTGGCCATCCCCTCGCGGGAGACGCGCACCATGTCCTCGGCCTCGACGACCTTGACACGCACGCGCGGCTCACCCTCGGCGTCCTGGGCACGGGCACCGAGCTCCTTCTCATGGGCATCCAGCGCCATCCAGCCGTCCCAGGTCGTGTACTGCACGCCGCGCTCGTCCAGCAGGCGCAGGATCGCGTCGGTCTCACGCTCCGGGGCGGGCTCGAGGACGCCGGAGGCGATGTCCTCGAGCAGGGACCCGATGGTCTCGATCGCATCGGATTTGGTGGCGCCGATCAGACCCACCGGACCGCGCTTGATCCAGCCGTTGGCGTAGGCGCCGGGGACGACGGTGCCGTCGGGCTCGGTGACCCGACCGGCCTCGTTGAGGATGATGCCGCGCGCGGAGTCGTAAGGGACCCCGGGCAGCTCGGAGCCGTGGTAGCCGACGGCACGGTAGACGGCGTCCAGCTCGTAGTCGATGAACTCGCCGGTGCCCTCGACGCGGCCGTCCCCGGCCAGGCGGGTGCGTTCGAAGCGCATGCCGGTGACCTTCCCGTCCTCCCCGAGGATCTCCACGGGGCGGTGCCAGAAGTGCAGGTGCAGTCGGCGGGTGACGGGGCCGCCGTGCGCATCGGTGGGCTCGGCCCCTTCGGCCTGGCGGGCCTGCTGCTGCTCGAGCCACTTCACGAAGGTCTGCACGACCTGGTCGGTGCGCCGGTCAGCGCGGATGGCCTCCCAGTCCTCCTCGGAGATCTGCTCCAGATCGCGGGGATCCATCACCACCTGGACGCCATGGGGGAGGGCGAGCTCGCGGGCCTCGAGGGGCGAGAACTTGGTCTGCGCCGGTCCGCGGCGGCCGAAGATGTGCACATCGGTGGTCCGCGCGGCCTGCAGCCCCTCGTACACGTTGGCGGGGATCTCGGTGCGCAGCAGCTCATCGGCCGACTTGGCCAGCACGCGCGAGACGTCCAGGGCGACGTTGCCGTTGCCGATCACGGCGACCTGCTCGGCCTCCAGGGGCCAGGTGCGGGGGTAATCCGGGTTGCCGTCGTACCAGGCCACGAAGTCGGCGGCGCCGTAGGAGCCCTCCAGCTCGACGCCCGGGATCTGCAGGTCGGCGTCCTTGAGGGCGCCGGTGGCGTAGACCACCGCGTCGTAGTGGCGGCGCAGGTCCTCGATGGTCAGGTCGGTGCCGAACTCGACGTCTCCGAGGAAGCGGATGTCACCGCGGCCCAGAATGCGGTGCAGAGCGGTGATGATCCCCTTGATGCGGGGATGATCCGGGGCCACGCCGTACCGGATCAACCCGAAGGGGGTGGGGAGACGATCGAAGACGTCGGCCTCGACCTGCAGCTGACCGGACTTCACCGGTTCGGATCGCAGCAGGGTCTCGGCGGCATAGACGCCTGCCGGACCGGAGCCGATCACGGCCAGACGGAAGGGCTGCTGAGAGGAAGACATCTCACCTCGGTCTCGTGGCGCCGGCGGCGCCGGGGTCGGGTGCGTCATCATGGCGCGCTGATTTCCGCACCACTGTATACGCGAAATTCGCTCGCGCCACGGTCCGTGTGAGGCGTACGACGGTCGCAGCGGGGCTCAGCGGGCGGGGTGCTGGGACTCCTCCGCCCGCGCGGCCTGCTCCTGCGCCTTGATGTCGTCGCGCCGGTAGGCGGCCCAGAAGTAGGCGCCGACGAAGACCGCTCCGCCGACGATGTTGCCCAGGATCACCGGGACCAGGTTGTCCCACAGGACGGCGCCGACGGTGATCGCCGCGAAGCTGTCGACGTCCACTCCGGCGGCGGTGATCGCCTCCCCGGCCCAGAACGCGTCGCCGGCGCCGTACTTGATGATCAGCCCCATCGGCAGTATGAACATGTTGGCCACCGAGTGCTCGAAGCCGGAGGCGACGAACAGGGCGATGGGCCCGGCCACACCCAGGATCTTGTCGGTTGCCGTCTTGCCGGCCGTCGCGACCCAGACCGCCAGGCACACGGCCATGTTGGCGAGGATCCCCAGGAAGAAGGCCTGATGCCAGTCGAGCCCCACCTTGCTGCGGGTGATGGTCAGGACCACCAGGCCCCATGCGGAGCCGTTGGAGGCGTGGGTACCGCCCAGGAACAGCAGCAGCACCACGGCCACGGCCCCCGTCAGGTTGCCCAGGATGGAGACTGCCCAGTGCTTGAGCATCACAGCGGTGGAGATGCGCTTGGACAGCCAGGGCACGGAGGTCATCGTGGTCCCGGTGAACAGGTCCGAGCCGCTGATGACCACCAGCCCCAGACCCACGGAGAAGACCAGCCCGCCCAGCACCTTGGTGACCCCGACCGGCCAGTCGGTCATGCCCTGCTGCGAGGTCACCATGAACACGAAACCCAGCGCGATGTAGGCGCCACCGGTGAGGGAGAGCAGGAACATGCGACCCACCGCGGTGGTCGCCTTCGCGTACATCCCGTCCTCGAGGGCCCTGGTCAGTGCTCTGGGGCTCGGGATCACCGGGTCCGGGGGAGCGGCCGTGCTCATGGAGGGTCCTTCCGTGGATGAGGGCGACGGTGATGGTCGCTGTCCCTCTGAGCTTAGAGAGCGCCCCCCGGCGAGGACGTGGCTTTGGTCCCGCTCAGTTATCAGCGTCGGTGAGGGGGACGACGCCGACGGCCACGTCCAGGGAGCTGCCGGCTCCGGGAGGACCGACCACGATGCCCTTCAGCGGCGGCACGTCGGTGTAGTCACGGCCCCACGCCGTGGTCACGAAGCGCTGATCGACGAAGGTGCGGTTGGTGGGGTCGATATCGACCCAGCCGGTGCCCGGGGAGAGCACGCTCAGCCAGGCGTGGGAGGCCGCGGAACCGATCATCTGGTCCACCGCACGGGTGCCCAGGGCGCCATCGTCCGTCCGAGCCGTGCGCAGGTAGCCCGAGACGTACCTCGCGGCCAGTCCCACGGACCGGGCGACAGCCACGCCGACGTGCGCGAAATCCTGGCATACCCCATGGCGCGCGGCCAGCACCTCCTCGAGCGTGGAGGTGACGGTGGTGGCCTGCGAGTCGTAGGTGAACTCGGTGTGGATCAGCGCGGTCAGGGCCGCCAGGCACTCCCCGAGGGGACGCTGCGGCCAGAACACCTCCGCGGCGACCTCCCGGACCGCCGCGGAGACGGCGATCCGCGGGGAGGGCTGGGTGAAGTCGATCGAGCCACCGCTCTGCAGCGGACCCCAGTGCTCGGGCAGGGCATGCTCCCAGGGCCGGGACATCGCCTCGGCGCCGTAGCGGCGCTCGGTCACCGTCACATGGGCGCGCGAGCGCACCTCGAGCCGGTCATGCGGCCCGTCGACCAGCAGGTACGTCGAGGAGTTGCCGTAGAAGTCGGTGTGGGCCGTCAGCCGCGCCGGAGCGGGATCGACCGTCACCTCGTGCGAGAGCACCCGCTGATGCGGGGTCGCGCGGGGCTCGACGTGGGCCCGCCCGTAGTTGCGGGTCACCGGGCTGGCGTAGGCGTACCGGGTCAGATGATCGACCTGGTAGTCGATCGCCGCGGCGTCGGCGGAGGAGTCCTCGGTGCGCAGGGGGACCTCGGGCAGGGCACGGCCGTCGCGGGAGCTGTCAGACATCATCGAACCCCCACAGGGAGGTGGATTCGGAGGGGCGGAAGAAGCGGTTCTCGACCGCGGTGGCGAGCTCGCGCAGCAAGGCGATGGCGGCATCGGCCTCCTCGAGCAGCAAGGTGGCGGCGCCCTCGCTCTCGTCCAGCGGCCGCAGCAGCTCCCGGGCGCTCCAGCCCTCGACCCGGGCGCGCACCGCCTTCAGGGGGGCGCGCAGTTCCGGCGTGGGGGAGACCTCGGGCAGGCGATCGATCACCGCGTCCAGGCGATCCAGCTGGAAGGCGATCGAGCGGGGCAGGGTGGCGTCGGTCAGCAGCAGGTCCAGCAGGAGCTCGGGCTGGAGCGCCGCGTGATAGGAGCGTCGGTAGGAGGCTCCGGACTCGGTCACCGAAGCCACCGCCCCCGCGATCCGGGCCTCTGCCGCCCGGGTGCGGCGCCGACCCAGGGTCGCGCGCACCAGCGCCAGCAGGGACAGGGTGCGCTCAATCTTGCGGCCCACCTCCGTCAGGTCCCAGCCCAGGTTGCGCGGCATCGCGTCGGCCGCGGCGCCCGACAGGGTCAGGCAGCTGTCGATGATCTCGCTCAGCCCCTGCTCGAGCGGCACGGAGTTGCCGGGCTCCAGGGAGCGCAGGCGGCTGCGCATCCGGGCGATCACGGGCCAGACGTCGTCGGTGACCAGATCCCGCAGGGTGCGGGTGGTGTACGTCAGCGCGGTGAAGGACTGAGCCAGCGAGCCCGGGCGGCCCAGGTCGCTCAGCAACCCGGTCAGCTCCGTCTGGACGGCCTCGCGGTCGCGCAGGTCGACCTCGTGGAAGCCGGGGAAGGTGGTGGTGACGTCGGTGACCGCCCCCAGCAGCACGGACAGCGCGGTGCGCGGGGCGGGGCCGCGCTCGGAACGCAGGTCGTTGACGGAGTCCATCACGGTGCGCAGCAGGCGGGTGGTGGAGTCCACCCGCTCGAGGTATCGGCCGAACCAGAACAGGTCCGAGCCCGTCGACCGGGTCATGGCGGAAGGGGCCGCCAGCACGTGCAGCGGACCCGACAGCAGGGCGGGTTGCTGCTCGCGTTCGCGGCCGGGCGCCGCGGAGGTCTCGGGAACGGTGACCCACACGTCCTTGAGCGTCTCGACGTCCTCGTCGACGGTGCGGGCCACCCCGCCGGGCAGCACCTCGAAGCCGTCCTCACCCGCGATCACCAGCAGGTGCAGCTGCAGCGGCCGCTTAACCAGGTCATCGCCCCCGCCGGGATCCGTCGACAGCCAGGTCGCGGGCTCCGGGAGCGTGCCGGGGGCGGGGGAGCGCAGCACCAGATCCTCGTGCAGGATCTGGCGGCACAGGTCCGGCAGGGCGGTGCGCAGCGCCGTGTTCTCCAGGACGCCGGCGCCCAGGGGGTTGAGCACCTCGACGTCCCCGCAGCGGGCGGCCTCCACCAGGCCCGTGATCCCACCCAGCGGCGTCGGCCCGAGGTCCAGGGGGTCGAGCTGATGCGAGGGGACCAGGCGGATCAGGGCGTCGACCGTGTCACCGGGATCGGAATCCAGGCCCGGCAGTCGCAGCGCCAGGGTGCCCGAGCCGCTCTGCAGGTCGTTCGCCGAGACCACCGGGGCCCCCAGCAGGTTCGCGATCCAGTGATGGTCGAAGGCGCTCAGCGGATCGGAGTCGTCGGCCAGCACCACCGGTCGTCCCGCGCGGCCGTCGTTCCGGGTGCGCTGGTGCAGGGCGCTGCGGATCCCGTCGAAGAAGGGGTGCAGGCGGCGTAGCGGGGTGGAGCGGTACAGGCCCGGGGCGCACCGGGAGAGCGCCCGCCGCATCTCGAGCGCGGTGCCCGCCCCGTCGGGGACGTCGACGGTGTCGTCCAGGACGACCCAGGTGTCGTCGGCGGTCCGCATGACCGTGCAGGACAGGGCGAACAGATGATGGGCTCCGTGGCGCGGCATGCCCGTCACCGGACGCAGGTAGGAGGGATCGGCGAGCAGCTCGGAGGTCGGGGCCACATCCGTCTCGAAGACGGTGCGCGGCCCGTACAGATCGGCGTAGAGCGCATCGAGCAGCCGGACCCGCTGGATCAGCCCGGCCGAGAGCTCCTCCCAGGCCTCTGCGTCGATCACGGCGGGCACGGGGTCGATGTCGGCAGGGGAGGAGCCGGAGATGTCGGCCGCGATCATGGCCGCCGCGCTGGTCGCTGCCCGCTGTCGGCCGAGGGGGCCGAGCCGGTCGAGCTCCTCGACCAGGGCGGGCGGGGGAGTGATGCTCACCCGGACATCGTAGGCCCGGCGGCGGGGCCGTGGGCCCAGGGCTCAGCGGTCGGTGGTCTCCCGCTCCCGGTCGGCCGTGTCGAAGAGGGACGAGCGCGTCAGGTCACGTCCCTCACACGAGGCGGTAGTCGCCGGCCTCGTCGATCGCGGCGGCGAGGGCATCGGCCGGGACCTCTCCGTCGGCGGTGACGCTCAAGGTGGACGTGCCGCCGGCGACCAGCTCGACCTCGACGCCCGTGACGCCCTCGATCTCCGAGACCTCCTCGGTCACCGCGTTCACGCAGTGGTCACAGGTCAGGCCGGTCAGTCCATGGGTGGTCGTGCTCATCTCAGGTCTCCTCACTCGGTGTCGATGACTCCAGGCTATACCCCGAGAGGGTATGCGCGGTCCGTGGTGGCCACGCCTCGTCCATCGATCCTGCACGGAACTGCCCGCACCCTTGCACAGCAAGCGCCCCGGAGGCGGGGGCGGGCCTCGTAGCATGGCCACCATGGTCGACCCCTCCGTCTCTCGCAGCAGCCGCAGTGATCCGCGACTGCTGGCGCTCGCCGAGGAGTCCGGTTACGAGGTGCAGGGCCGGATCGGCGCGGGCGGCATGGGTATCGTCTACCGCGCCCACGACGCTGATGGCAATGACGTCGCCATCAAGATGCTGCGCCCCGAGATCTCCGACGACCGCCGGGCCCGCGAGCGCCTGGGGCGCGAGGTCGCCGCCCAGCAGCTGGTGCGCAACGACAACATCGTGCGGATCCTCGACGCGGAGCTGGACTCCTCCGACGCCTTCGTGGTCACCGAGTTCATCCCCGGCCCCACGCTCGAGGACGCGGTCCGCGACCACGGCGGGCTCCACCCCGAGGCGGTGCGCGAGATCGGCCTGGTGATGGGGTCGACCCTGCAGCAGATCCATGCCGCCGGTGTGGTCCACCGCGACCTCAAGCCCTCCAACGTTATGCTGCGCGGCGCCACCGAGGACGACCTGCTCGGCTTCGACCCCGAGGGCGACCGGCTGGATCCGGTGATCATCGATTTCGGCATCGCCATCGCCGCCGAGGAGTCCCGCCTGACCTCCACGGGGCTGGTGATGGGCACGGCCGCCTATCTCGATCCGGAGGTGGTGCGGTCCAATCACACCGGAGAGGCCTCGGACTGGTGGGCCTGGGCGGCTCTGATGGCCTTCGCGGCGACCGGGCGCGAGCCCTACGGCACGGGACGCGCCGACCTCGTGTTCCTCCGGGCCGAGCGGGGCGAGATCGACGTCGAGGGAGCCCCCACCGAGCTGGCCACGTGGCTGCGCTCGGCCCTGCGGCCCGATCCGGAGCAGCGCCCTGAGCCGCAGGCCCTGTTGGCGAGCCTGGCCGAGTTGGACCTGAGTCACTACCCCGACCCCGGCCGGACCGAGGCCCTCGACGCGGACGGCCGCACGGCTGCGCTGCCCATCGCCGGAGCGGCGGGCGAGATCGACACCGGGGCCGCGGCCGATGAGGGGTCGACCACCCCGCTGCCCAGCACGACGGGGCCCGAGGAGCCGGCGACCGAGGCGCTGCCGGCGATCAGCGATCGCGCGGAACCGGACACCGAGGTGCTGCCCACCGTGGGCCCGGCCACCCGACCGCTGCCCGTGGTGCCCCCACAGAACCCGTCGCCTGCCCCCGCTGGTGCCCCCGACCCCTATCGTCCGGTTCAGCGCGGCCCCCACGGCCAGATGCCGCCCAGGCCGGACCAGCAGGTGGCTGCCCAGCAGCCGATCGCCCCCGCCTATCCGCCCTCGCCCCATCCGTCCCCTGCGATGGCCCCCTACGGCTGGGCACCGCAGCCGCCCCCGCCTCGTCGGCCGGTGCTGGTGTGGACCGGGCACCTGCTGATCGTCGCGCTCGCGGCCGTGGCCCCGTACGTGGCGCTGGCGATGCTGCTGATGCTCGGGGCGCTGGCCCGCACCTGGGAGAGATCGCATCAGGCGGTGGCCGGCAAGCGCCTGCGCGGGACGACGGGCTCGGGCCCGCTGTGGTCAGCCGGTCTCGCCGCACCCTTCCGCCTGCTGCTGGGTCTGCTGGAGATCGCCCTCCAGGCGCTGCTGCCCCTGATCCTGGGCGTGCTGGTGGGTATTGCGCTGGACGCCTCCTGGACCCTGCTGCAGGGCACCGCGCCGCCCGACGGCATCGCTTTCGCCACCGCCATGGCTGTGACACTGCTCATCACCTGGGTGGGCCTGGGCAGCCGCACCACCCGGGTCGGGGCCCACCGCATGCTCGATGCGGCCGCACCGGACCGGGTATGGACCGCCGTGGTGGCGGTGCTGCTGCTCCTCCTGCTCGCAGCGGTGATCACCACGCTGCTCGCCCGTCAGGGGATGGTCGACTACTTCCCCTTCGGTTCCTGGCCGCGGCTCGAGGACATCGCGCTCTGGCGACGTTGAGCCCCGCCCGCAGCCGCCCACAGCCACCGCTTAGCGCTGACGGTTACACTCCCTGCGTCCCGTCATCGACCGTGCCCCCACGGGGGTGAGGAGTGCCCATGGCCGCGTCCGGTCCCTCGAAGTCCGCTTCGGCGCAGGAGCGCCGGGAGGCGCAGCGCGAGGCCCTGCGCAAGCAGCGTCAGGCCGAGCTGAAGCGCCAGCGCACGGTGCGCACGATCGTGATCGCCGTGATCACCGTCATCGTGCTGGCGGTCGTCTCCGTCGCGGGCCTGTTCATCTACCGCTCCCTGCAGCCCGAGGGGCCGGTGACCATGCCCGAGGGCATGGAGCAGGACCAGCCCTATCTCGAGCTCGGCGCCCCGGCCGATTCGGACGCGCCCGTCGTGCAGATCCACCTGGACTTCATGTGCCCGCACTGCGGCACCTTCGAGGAGATCAACGCCGCAGACATCTCGACCATGGTCGAGAACGAGGAGGCGACCGTCCAGGTGGTGCCCCGCCGCTTCATGGACAGCTCCTCCTCCTCGGGTGATTTCTCCTCGCGCGCGGCCAACGCCCTGACGGCCGTCTACGCAGACGATCCGGCCAACACCCTGGCCTTCCAGGAGCTGGTGTTCGCCAACCAGCCCGCCCAGGGCAGCGCGGGGCCGAGCGATGACGAGCTGTGGGCCTTCGCCGAGGAGGTCGGCGCGTCCGAGCAGGTGCGCACCGACATCGAGGACCGCACCTACCAGCCCTGGGTGCGCCAGGTCTCCGACCCGTACGGCGAGGAGAACGGGGGCGGCACCCCGTACGTCGAGATCGACGGCGAGGAGGTCAGCTCCGACATCTGGGGCACTGAGGGCGGCCTGCGCGAGGCCGTGCTCGCGGCCGGTGGCGGTGAGGCCTCCGACGGCGGCGAGGGCTGAGGCTCTCAGGTATCCTCTCGGGGCCGGTCGCCTGCGATCGGCTCCACTGGCTGGAGTGGCGCAACGGTAGCGCACCTGTCTTGTAAACAGGCGGTTGCGGGTTCGATTCCCGTCTCCAGCTCTCATGTGACCAGTACGAACGCTCATCGGGAGCCGTCCGTCCCGGTCTCTGCACTCGACGCTCCCTGAAGGCTACTAGCCTGCGGGGTGCAGGAGAGCGGTTTACGTGCCCATCACCGGGTGCAGGGGTTGCTCTCGTGCGTCACGTGGTCGGGGTGAGCTCCGCCCCTCAAGGGCTGAGGAGGGGTGCAACGTGCGCGAGATCTACAAGATCACGTACCCGAACGGGAAGATCTACGTCGGCATGGATCTCACTGGGACTTCGCTCTACTTCGGCTCGCCTCGCAAGGCTCACATTGCCGAGGATCTCGGGCGCGAGGTGTGCCGGGACCTGACGATCCGCAAGCAGATTCTGTGGGAGTCCGAGACCGCAACTGAGGCGGAAGTGCGCGAGATGGAACGCCATTTCATTGTTCGTGAGCGGGCGAACGATCCGAAGGTCGGCTACAACACCTCGCCCAGGTTCTTCACCGGATAGATGATGACTGCATGTCTCATGGCATGGCGGGCAGCGCCTCACACAGGCAGTTGTTCGGGGCGAGCGCTCGGGGTGTGAACACGGTGAGCACGTCCCTGGATGCTTCCCGTCTCCAGCTCTCATCCGATCCCGATCGCTGTGAGCAGGGCTGATCAGAACGTCTCGTAGGTCACCCGATTCACGAAGAAGCCCTGGCCGGTACGGGTGTTCCAGCAGGTCATCCCGTCGAACTCGCTCGTGCACGCGACGTCGCCGCTGACCGCGCTGGTGTCGTACTCCAGGGCCGGGGCGGAGTCGCTGCCGAAGGTTTCGCCGCAGGCAGGGGCGGCCTCGTCGCCGGCGACCTGGAGGGAGAAGGCACCCTGCTCGCAGTCCTCCAGGCCGGCCTCGGAGAAGTCCCGGTCCGCGACCGAGCAGCCCACCGAGTCCTCCGCGAGGCTGCAGGCGATGTTGCCGGTGGGGGAGCGGACCTCCTCGAGCTCCAGCGCGTCCTCCGGTGCCGGGGAGACCGGATCCTCCTCGGGCTCGGCGCTCTCCTCCTCAGGGGCGGTCTCCTGCGTCTGCTCGGCGGCGGGATCCGAGCTCGGGCGCTGATAGGAGTCGTCCTCGCCGCCCCACAGGTAGGTCCCGAGTGCCACCGCGACCACCAGGATCAGGGCCAGGATCAGACAGCCGCAGCCGATCAGCCATGGGCCCCGGCGGCCGCGGCCGTCCTGCTCCGCCTCCGGGGGCGGAGGGGCCGGGCGGAGGCCGGCCGGTGGCTCGGGGCCGGAGCCTGCCGTCCCCGCGCCTCCGGCAGCCCCCAGCGGCACCACGCCGCGGTCGGCGGCGACCTGCACCTTCTGTGAGCGACCGACGGGGGTCGGGGCCGGAGGTCGGTCGAAGACGTCTCCCCAGACCGAGACGCCGTCGGGGTCGGGTTCCTCGACCTCACCGGGCGGATCGGCCGAGGGCTCGGGAGGCGCCTGCTCGCTGCTGGGCGGCTGAGCGTGCTGGTGCAGCTGCCGCACCTCGGGATTGATCGCCAGGATCCACTCGCGGGCGACCGCCGGGCACGCCGGGTTGGACACGATCACGGCCTGCAGCTCGGGATGATCCCGTGTGAGCTCGAGCAGCCGATCCGGCGAGGTGCTCGGATCGCGCGCCTCCTCGGCCGCGGATCGCGGTGTGGTCACATTCATCTCCCGTGTCATCGCCCGGGCCCGGCGGGCCCCTCCTCGGCGCGCGGCCCTGGGCAGGGCGCTCGAGCTGTCGAGGATGCCATACGGCGAGCGTCCAGGCCCATCGGCCGACCGGAACCGGTGCCGGTCCCGTCAACCGGTCGGGCCGTCTGGTTCGACCCGCCAGTCCACGCCGGCGGCTCCCTGCTTCTCCAGCAGCTCGTTGACCCGGGAGAAGGGCCGGGACCCGAAGAAGCCGCGGGAGGCCGACAGCGGGCTGGGATGGGGGCTGGCCACATAGGGCACCTCGCCGAGCATCGGCACCAGCGACTGCGCGTCACGCCCCCACAGCACCGCCACCAGCGGGCCCCCGCGCTCGACCAGGGAGCGGATGGCCAGCTCCGTGATCGCCTCCCAGCCGCGGCCGCGGTGCGAGGCGGGGGCGCCGGGCGCGACCGTCAGCACCCGGTTCAGCAGCAGCACGCCCTGGTCCTGCCAGGCCGACAGGTCCCCGTGCGGCGCCGGGGGAAGTCCCAGGTCGCTCTCCAGCTCGGCGTAGATGTTCACCAGAGACCGGGGCAGCGGCCGCACGTCCCGCTCGACGGCGAAGGACAGGCCGATCGGATGCCCCGGAGTGGGGTAGGGGTCCTGGCCGACGATCAGCACCCGCACATCCGCCATCGGGCGGGTGAAGGCCCGCAGCACCCGGTCCCCGGCGGGCAGGTAGCCGCGGCCGGCGGCGATCTCGGCCCGCAGGAACTCGCCGAGCGCGCGGACCTGCTGCTCGGCGGGAGCCAGGGCATGGGCCCAGTCGGCACTGATGATCTCGGAGAGCGGCTGCGGCATGTGTCCAGTCTTCCATCCCCGGCCCCCGGTGTGGCGGCGCGCCGCCGCGGTGCCCTCCCGTTGTGCCCGTAGGCTCGGAGCATGCCCGATCCGCACGCCGACGCCGACCCCTCCGATCGCACCGGACTGACCGACCGCGACCGTCGGATCCTCGAGCTCGAGGCGCGCACCTTCCGCTACGTGGGGGCGAAGGAGAGGGCCATCCGCGAGGAGCTCGGCATCTCCCGCACCGCCTACTACGTGCGGCTCAACGCCCTGCTGGACGACCCGCAGGCCCTGCGGTCCGCGCCCGCGACGATCAACCGGCTGCGGGACCGGCGCACCTCCGCCGAGGAGCCGGCCCGGGCCGGCCACCCCGGCCGGGTCGCCTGACCCGCCGCACCCGTGGGGCGTGTGCTCCTGCATGTACGCCGCGATAGCGGGTTTAATGGGCCCGTGGCTGATTCCCAGTATCCCTACCCGCCGGACCGTTTCGACGACGAGGCCGATGCCGCCGCCTTCCATGGCGCGCATCGGGCCGAGGAGCCGTTCTGGCGCCAGAACCTGGTCTACATCGTCATCATCGCGGCGGCCCTCGTGCTGCTGGTGGTGCTGCTGTTCCTGATCGGGGGCATGGGGCGCGACGCCGACGACCGCGCGGACGATCCCACGACCCCGGCGGCGAGCGAGACCAGCGAGGACGCCTCCACCGAGGAGGAGGACTCCGAGGAACCGGCCGCCGAGCCCGACCGGTCCACCCCCGTGCTGGTGGTCAACGCCGGCGGGATCAACGGCATGGCCGGAGCCTGGCGCGACGACCTCGAGGGTGAGGGATGGGAGGACGTGAGCGTCACCACCGCCGACAACGTCCAGCAGGAGCCCGTCGTGTTCTATCGCGACGAGGACGACGCGGACAGCGCCCGGGGGCTCGCCGAGCAGGTCGGCGTCGACGAGGTGCGCCAGAGCGACGAGTACGAGGCCCGCATCACCTTCGTCGCGGTCGCCGAGCCCGGCGACGAAGGCGGCGAGGAGGGCGAGGGCTGATCGCCCACCCTCGGACCGAGAAGAGTTAGCACTCTCCGGCCCTGAGTGCTTATGATGATCTGGCACTCGTCGATCGAGAGTGACAACGCCTCCGGGCGGGGCCGCTCGAGGCGCGGGTGCCTGATCGGGGAACGGCTCGCCGCTCCGCCGACCACATACATTCCGGCCCCGTGAGGGATCCGGCGCCGCGGGACATGAACGCGGCGTGGGGTTTCGTCCGTCGCGGGCACGTGGGTCGGGTGGACACACACCACACGGGAGAGATTCCACAATGGCCAAGCTCATCTCTTACGACGAGGAAGCCCGGCGCGGCCTCGAGCAGGGTATGAACCAGCTCGCCGATGCCGTCAAGGTGACCCTCGGCCCCAAGGGACGCAACGTCGTGCTCGAGAAGTCCTGGGGCGCCCCCACCATCACCAACGACGGCGTCTCCATCGCCAAGGAGATCGAACTCGACGATCCGTACGAGAAGATCGGCGCCGAGCTCGTCAAGGAGGTCGCCAAGAAGACCGACGACATCGCGGGCGACGGCACCACCACCGCCACCGTCCTGGCGCAGGCCCTGGTCAAGGAGGGCCTGCGCAACGTCGCCGCCGGCGCCAGCCCGATGGCGCTCAAGCGCGGGATCGACAAGGCTGTCGAGGCGGTCTCCGACACCCTGCGCAAGCAGGCGCTGCCGGTCGAGACCAAGGAGCAGATCGCCAACACCGCCGCCATCTCCGCGGCCGACCCGGCCATCGGCGAGCTCATCGCCGAGGCCCTCGACAAGGTCGGCAAGGAGGGCGTGATCACGGTCGAGGAGTCCAACACCATGGGCCTCGAGCTGGAGCTCACCGAGGGCATGCGGTTCGACAAGGGCTTCATCTCGCCCTACTTCGTCACCGATGCCGATCGCCAGGAGACGGTCCTGGAGGACCCCTACATCCTGCTGATGAGCTCGAAGATCTCCTCGGTCAAGGACCTGCTGCCGCTGCTGGAGAAGGTCATCCAGTCCGGCAAGCCCCTGGCGATCCTCGCGGAGGACGTCGAGGGCGAGGCCCTGGCCGTGCTCGTGGTCAACAAGCTGCGCGGCTCCTTCAAGTCCGTGGCCGTCAAGGCCCCCGGCTTCGGCGACCGCCGCAAGGCGATGCTGGAGGACATGGCCATCCTCACCGGTGGCCAGGTCATCTCCGAGGAGGTCGGCCTCAAGCTCGAGACCGCTGGCCTGGAGCTGCTGGGCCAGGCCCGCAAGGTCGTCGTGACCAAGGACGAGACCACCATCGTCGAGGGCGCCGGTGACGCCGAGCGCATCGCCGGCCGCGTCTCGCAGATCCGTCGCGAGATCGAGAACTCCGACTCCGACTACGACCGCGAGAAGCTGCAGGAGCGCCTGGCGAAGCTGGCCGGCGGTGTGGCCGTCATCCGGGCCGGCGCCGCCACCGAGGTCGAGCTCAAGGAGCGCAAGCACCGCATCGAGGACGCGGTGCGCAACGCCAAGGCCGCCGTGGACGAGGGCGTCGTCGCCGGTGGCGGCGTGTCCCTGCTGCAGGCCGGCGCGGACACCTTCGACAAGCTCAGCCTCGAGGGCGACGAGGCCACCGGTGCCAACATCGTCAAGGTCGCTGTCGAGGCCCCGCTCAAGCAGATCGCGGTCAACGCCGGGTTCGAGGGCGGCGTCGTGGCCGAGAAGGTGCGGAGCCTGCCCGTCGGCGAAGGCCTCAACGCCATCACCGGCGCGTACGAGGACCTGATCAAGGCCGGCATCATCGATCCGGTCAAGGTCACCCGCTCGGCGCTGCAGAACGCCGGATCGATCGCCGGGCTGTTCCTGACCACCGAGGCCGTCGTGGCCGACAAGCCCGAGCCCGCCCCGGCGGCCGGCGGCGACGACATGGGCGGCATGGGTGGAATGGGCGGCATGGGCGGCATGATGTGATCAGCGCTCCTCGATGAGCGCCTGATCGCGCCCGCCCGGCGCGACCACCGCACGAGCCCCGCCCCTCGCATCGCGAGGGGCGGGGCTTCGTCATGGGCGGCGCCGGGGCCCTCCCGCTCGTCCTGCCCGAGCTGCTGGACATGACGGAGGCCGTCGACGCGGGCTCGCCACCCGGGATCAGACCAGGAAGATCGGCAGGGTGCCGGGATTGCGGGCATGGACGATGGCCAGGAACACGACCACGTCGAACAGCAGGTGCACGACCAGCACGTACAGCAGCGAGCCGGTCCGGGTGAACAGCCAGCCCTGCAGCAGGGCGAACGGCGCGGTCAGCAGCGGTCCCCAAGCCTGGTAGCCGAGCTCCCAGAGGAAGGAGACGAAGATGACCGCCTGCAGGGCGTTCGCCCAGGCCACGCTGACGTGCCGGCGCAGCAGCGCGAAGCAGGTGCAGATGAAGAACAGCTCGTCCCAGGTGCCCACGAAGTTCACGCCCACGAAGAACCGTCCCAGCTCCCCGGCATCGAGGAGCTGCGGCCAGTTCCGGTACACGCCGGAGGTGAGGAAGTAGAAGGGCAGGATCAGCCACCCCAGCACCGGGACGATGACGATGTAGCCCTTCTCCAGACGGGTCCAGCGCCGCCCGGTCAGCAGCGGGAACCTGATCGCCCGGCGACGGTAGACCAGACGATCCAGCAGCAACGGCACGGTGACGGCGAGCAGGAGCACCGTGCCGATCGTGAGGAACCGGCCCCAGCCGACATCGGCCTTCACCGAGGTGGACGAGACGATCGCGACGCCGATGCCGATCAGCGACAGATCTTTGGCGAGCTCGCGGGAGACCAGCCAGGCGCCGAGCAGGCTGAGCGCGAGCAGCCCGTGCCCCCAGCCGGCCAGCTGGAGGGCGAACAGCAGGAACGCGGACAGCGAGACCCCCGCGGCCGGGAGCAGCCCGATCGTGGGCGTGGCAGGACGGTCGGCGGCTGCGAACGCTCGTGTCGCCATGGGCCCAGCATGCCAGCCCCCGAGCCGGCCCGGGACTGTCGCCGGACCCGCCGGGTGCGACAGGATGAAGGCATGATCCTGTCTCCCGCCACCCCGCCCGCGCTGAGCGTGCTGACCCAGAACATCCGCCAGGAGCGGTCCGACACCGCTCCGGGCGCGGCCGACCACTGGGCTGATCGTGCCCCGGTCCTGGCCGACCTGCTGCAGCGGGCCGACGTCGACGTGCTCGGCACCCAGGAGGTGCTGCCTTCCCAGATCCCGGTCCTGGACGAGGCGCTGGGCCACTCCCACCTGCGGCTGGGCTACGGCCGAGATGGCGGCGGCCGGGGAGAGCACAACCTCCTGCTGCTGCGCCGTGAACGCTTCCAAGTGCTCGACTGGGACCAGTTCTGGGTCTCCGAGCAGCCCGAGCACATCGGCTCGGTGGGATGGGACGCCCACTGCCCACGGATCGCGGTCTGGGCAAGGGTGGCTGACCGGGCCAGCGGCCGCGAGCTGGTCTTCGCCGTCACCCACCTGGACCACGCCGGGCACCTGGCCCGCGAGGAGGGCGCCGGCCTGATCGCCCGGCGCCTGCGGGAGGAGGCCGACGGGGTGCCGGTCGCACTGATGGGCGACTTCAACGCCGACAGCGGGGACAGCACCCCGTGGCGGACCCTGCGCGACGCCGGGTACGACGACGCCCGGGAGAGCGCGGCGCGGATCCACGGCGATGACATCGGCACCTTCCCCGACTACGGGCCGGTGACGGGCGAGGGTCCGCGCATCGACTGGATCATGACGTGCGACTTCGAGGTGGAGGCCTACGCCGCCCACGCCCACCGGCTCGACGGCGCTTGGGCGAGCGACCACGCGGGCGTGATGGCAGAGCTGACGCCGGCCTGAGCCCCCGGCCCGGGCCGACGTGGCGGGTCAGTCGCCCAGGCCCCAGGCCTCGGCCAGCAGCTCCAGGGCCTTCAGGCGGTCCGCCGGATCGTAGTAGTAGGCGGTCAGGATCAGCTCGTCGGCGCCCGTGGAGGCGACGATCTCCTCGAGCTGGCGCACCACCGTGGTGGGGGAGCCGACCGCCTTGATCGACAGCGTCTGGTCGACCTTCGAGAGCAAATGCTCGGGGGCGACCTCCTCGATGGGCTTCGGCGGCTGGATCTTCTCCCGCTGGCCGGTGACCACCCCCAGGAACATCTGCTGGAGGGTGGTGAACTGACGCTGGGCCTCCTCATCGGTCTCGGAGACCACGAGGTTCACCCCCACCATGGTGCGGGGCTCATCGATCTGGGCGGACTCGGCGCGGGGGTCGAAGTTCTCCCGGTAGGTCTGCAGGGCGTGCAGGTACTGGAACGGCGCGAAGTGGGAAGCGACCGAGAACGGCATCCCCAGCTGCGCGGCGAGCCGGGCACCGTTGGCGGTCGAGCCCAGGATCCACATCGGCACCTCGGTGCCCTTGGCGACCTCCGCCGTGATGGGCAGCTCACCGGTGGGCTCCTCGCGCGACCAGTCGCGCATCTGCTCCACCGCGGCGATGAAGGCCTGCGGCTCCGCGGAGGTGCGGGCCAGCAGCTGCGCGGTCAGCTGATCGGTGCCCGGCGCGCGCCCCAGGCCCAGGTCGATGCGGTCCCCATGGAACTGCACCAGGGTGCCGAACTGCTCGATCACGGCGAGCGGCGAGTGGTTGGGCAGCATGATCCCGCCCGAGCCGACCCGGATCCGCTCGGTCAGCGATGCGGCGCGGTCGATCAGCAACGATGTGGCGGAGGAGGCGAGATTGCTGGTGTTGTGGTGCTCGGCGAACCAGTAGCGCTCAAAGCCGAGGCGGTCGGCGGCCTGGGCGCCCTCCATCGAAGCGGTGATGGCCTCGCGCGTGTTCATGCCTTCGGAGATCGAGACCAGATCGAGGATCGACAGGGGGACATGAGGTGCGTTCATGTCGCTCAGGCTATCGATGCGCGCAACGCCCCGGGCCAGCCCTCGGGTGAGAGGTTCTCGACCCCTCAGCAGGGAAGATCCGGACCGGGCCCGGCGTTGATCACGGCATGAGGCTCTCTCTGCTCGATCGCTCCCGCACGCGGCACGGCCTGCCGCAGGCGGCGGCTCTGCCCCAGAGCGTGGACCGTGCGATCTGGGCGGAGCAGGCCGGCTACCACCGGTTCTGGGTGGCCGAGCATCATGCGGTGCCCGGCATCGCCAGCGGCGGCCCGGCGGTGCTGCTGGCGGCGGTCGGTGCCCGCACCGACTCGATCCGGCTCGGCTCCGGCGGGGTGATGTTGCCCAATCACCGGCCGCTCGTGGTCGCCGAGCAGTTCCTGATGCTCGAGGCGCTGCACCCCGGCCGCGTGGACCTGGGCGTGGGACGGTCGCTCGGCTTCACCGAGCCGGTGCGTCGGGCCCTGGGAAGGCTCGAGGCGAGCCCCGAGGAGTTCGCGCAGGAGATCACCGAGGTCCGCGCCCACCTCGAGGGCTCGGCATCGGTGACCGCGCAGCCCGGCGGTACCGACGCCCCGCCGCTGTTCGTGCTCGCCACCGGCACCGGACTGCAGACCGCCGCAGCGCTGGGACTGCCCGCGGTGATCGGCGGACCGATCCTGGACGCGGACGAGCTGCCCGAGCTGATGGCACGGTACCGGCGCGACTTCCGTCCCCACCGGGGCAGCGCCCCGGAGGTGATCGCCTCGGTCGACGCGCTGATCGCCGACACCGACCAGGAGGCCCGTGACCTCGCGCTGCCGGAGGTGTGGGCCATGGCCCGCTCCCGCACCACCGGAGTGTTCGAGCAGCTCGAGCCCGTCGAGCGGATCCGGCGCGAGGACTGGAGCGAGAAGGAGACCCGCCGGGTAGAGAAGGGCGTGGCCGCCGCGGTCGCGGGCACGGTCGACACCGTCCGCCGACGGATCGAGCAGATCGTCGAGCGCTCCGGAGCCGCAGAGATCCTGTCGACGGGCTCGACCTATGACCGCGAGGCGCTCGCCGATTCCGACCGTCGGCTGGCGGAGCTGCTGCGCTGACCGCGTCAGGACGGACCGTGGTCAGTACCCGGGACGATACGTCGCCTGAGCGGCCTGCTGAGCCTGCTGAGCCTGCGCGCGGAGCTTCTCATTATGGTTCGAGGCCGCGAGGCAGCCCCAGATGATGGACACGGGCCACGTCAGCAGCCCGACGAAGGGGGCCAGTCCCACCGTGAAGGCTCCGAAGCCGAGGGTCGCCATCGTCAGGAGGAACGACAGGACAAGGGCGATCACGACCAGCCCGGTGGCTACTGCGATCATGACCAGGGCCCCGGTGACCGTGGAGTAGAACATGCCGAAGCAGCCGAAGAAGAACGTCAGCACGAAGGCGACCCCGACGCTCTTCGGCGCCTGGACGACATAGATGTTCGTCGGCGCCCCGTAGCCCGCTCCTGGTGCCGGTGCGTCGGCCCGCCCGGGCGACAGCGGATCCTGCGACCGTCCGGCGGGGTCGTAGGCACCAGCGGGCACGATCTGTCCGGAGACCGCCGGTGGATGCGCCCCGCTTTCGGGCACATCACCGTCCAGCCGGTGTGAGGCCTGCGGGCCATACGGTGAGTCGGTCATGGATCTCCCCCTCTGTGGCACGCTCGGAGCATGCGGCGCCGGTTCGGCAAGGTCGCCAGTGCCATCCTAGGAGCGAGCCCGGACGTTCGGACCAGAAAGGCGATGTTCGGGCGT
>Ga0209487_1000571_pt1 | contig 32956 bp, 20 predicted proteins | sample Poulit2012_FD_187524 | JGI IMG/M metagenome (GOLD analysis project Ga0209487, IMG submission 187524) | Agricultural soil microbial communities from Georgia to study Nitrogen management - Poultry litter 2012 (SPAdes) (version 2) | ecosystem: Environmental > Terrestrial > Soil > Agricultural land...
GTCTGGTGTCACCAGAGTAATCAGAGAGTATCATCCCCGCCTGCCTTTTAATTGGTTTTCTATTGTGGCGGGCAGGCATTAGAACAAGGATTAAGACGTGTATGGCTCCATCGGTGAGCCGGTTAAGCTGTTATCAGAGAGTATCATCCCCGCCTGCCATTTAATTCGTTTTCTATTGTGGCGGGCAGGCATTAGAACAAGGATTAAGGTTTAAGGTTTAAAAAGAAACTTTCTCATTTATTGGGTGAGGCGGTTTTGTTTTTTAGGCATGTTCATTAACTATGGGATTGAAACTATCAACAAGTATCTGAAAATAAGGTTGGTTTAGGTTTAATATCTCAAGGAAAGATTTGGTAAACCGGTATGGATTTCGAGAAATAATTTAATGAAGTAAGTCACAGTTGATTGTTTTACCAGTTGAGTGTTTTTTAAGATAAATTTGTAATTAAGCTGATAGAGAGGTTTTTTAGGGCAAAAATGGTTGCACGGAGGTAATAAATAATTGGCAAATGAAAATACTACACAAACAAAGCGAGTGATGAATATCTTTTTAAATGTTTATTGAGAAATAAATGTGGTTAAAGATAAATAAGAGAAAAATCATCCCTTTTACCAGTTCAACTTTCTTGGTTTTACTGTTTTAAATGATAGATTGGACAACGCCTCTAATCCAATTTCTTTAGTTCTTCACGAGAATATTCAGAACCCAAATCAGCTGAGCGTTTGAACCATTTTTTAGCTTTAGATTTATTTTTTTCCACACCCAATCCATTCAAATACATTTTGGCTATATAATAACCGGCTTCGGGATACTCCTGAGCATCGGCTTTTTTAAACCAATCCATCGCTTTTTGATAATCCTGATAACCACCTTTGTCTGTATAATAGAGATAGCCAATATTATATTTGGCCAAAACATAATCTTCATCGGATGCTTTCTTATACCATTCCAAAGCTTTGGTTCGGTCTATTTTTACTCCATCACCCTCATCATAAATTAAACCAATATTATACATGGCAACCACATCGCCTTTCTCGGCACTCTTCTTGAACCATCTCAAGGCCTCGGGAGTATTTTTTTGTCCATTGACTCCTGAAATATAAATATAAGCAAGATTGTTCATAGCGATTCTGTTCCCTTCTGCTGCTGACTTTTCGAAATGCTTTATGGCCTCCGCATAATTTCCATTGTCAAAAGCAGAAATACCTTTGTCAAGATAAGATTCAATGGGGACTCCTTCCAAATCTGATTTCTTAGAAATTTCATACATAATAGCTTCAGGTGCTCCTTCTCTCCCAAAAATGATGGACTTATTTCCCTCATTGATTATCAAAAACTGATTTCCATCCAATTGGTAAGCAGTGGAATTATCCTCCAGCTGACCGGATTTCTGAATCTGTAAATACGTTTTTCTCCCGTAAGCATCGAGTATAATTTCATCATCATTAATCGAAAACTCAATCGGATATTCTTGTTCATCCACGATATCGCCGGTTTCGACATCCATTAAATATTGATTTTCAGAATAAAATTTAACGTGGTTAAGGTTTTGAGCCTTAGCCATAAAACCAAAGCAAACGAATAAAATGAGTAATAAAAATTTAGGCATATTATATAAATTTAGAAAAAGCAATATTTATAAAACCTTTGTGCATTATATCTGCATTGAAAGAGTGAATATTATGATTAGTTTGATCTTTTCAGAGAAATTTTTTTCCATTCATCCATTTTTTTAAAGCAAGTGACCAAATCCAAACAAGGAATTAAATCTTCCATTGAAATTTTCAAGTCGTGAAGTTGCAGAAATTTGTGATTTTCATAATTTTCCAGCTCCGGATAAGGCAATAAGAGCATCATTACTGCATCAAATCTCAAAGCATCAAATTTTCTTAACCAAAGATTAATTGTGTCTTCATCATTCGGAAAAACCTCACAATGAAATTCGACTACAGCTCTTACAAAATGTGAGTTGTTTTTGCCAAACCTTGCAATATCTTGAAGCCCAAAATAATATTCAAGAAAAGTATTGACCGCTCTATAATTTTCTTCGATGTTCTTTTTAATATAATCAACCAATGATTGATGTTTGACAAGCCAAGGATTGTAGATTTCCGGTTCAATAATCCCGGGGTAGGCAGTCAGCTCGGCACAAGCTTTCTTACATTGTTCAAATAGTGGTTGAAGCTCCGGATTAGATTGATGAAAAAAACTTTCATCAGCAAATATTTTGGGATTGAGTAATTTATTCAAATCCAATTTTTGAAAATTACTGAAATCGCTACAAAAGATAATGTCCGTTAGAATTCCATTTTCTTCTTCAAAGATTAGATCAATAAAATTATTGGAATGATTACCAAAAAATGAAAAACCTTTTTTCCCACAATTGACACATACTTCCTTATCTTCCGTCATACATTGACCGGTATAAGCGATTAATTCGGTATCACCCGATGCTTTAAATTTAGAAAATAATTTTTCGAACTGTTGAAGGTAAACAGGTAAAGCCTCAAAATTACCGGCTTGATTTTCGGATAAAATTTGCTTCAGCAAGGAGGTATTCATCTGCTGAAAAGCTTGTAAAATTCTGCTTTTTAAAGTCGAAGTTTCCATTTGACATGCCATAAATTAAATGAGCCTTTATTAAAACGGCAAAATATCATCGTCGTCCTCTAAATCCTGATCATCTAAGGTTTCAAACGGAAGGTCATCTAAAGGTTTAGGCATTGTTGGATTTTCAGCTTGTACTACTTCAATTTTCCAGGCTCTGAGATTGGTGTACCATTTCTCATTATATTCACGACTCTCTATATCAAAATCGATCTGCAAAAGATTACCGAGTTTAAGTTTCTCCTCCTCAATCTTGTCTCCCCAAATCCCGATGCAGATTTTCTTCGGATACTGCTCCTGAGTTTCAACAATAATATCCTGGCGTTTCCATTGTCCATTTCTTCCCATTCCGGTTTGTACCGGAAGAATTTTGATGAGTTTAGCTGTGATTTGCATAGGTTTTGGTTTTAATTTTTGGGTGAAAGATAGGTTGGTGGTGTGTGGTGGAGGTGCATTGGAAAATTATAGTTTCTCAATCTTTAAAACTTTCCATCCCCATTTCTTTTTATCATAAGACACAATCGCACTGCCAGCAATGTTTTCTCCATTTTCTAACTGAGTGGATTGAACTAAATTTGGACCTATAAAAGTTTACTACACACCTAAATTAAATACACTTAATTATTTCTCTCTAAAAATTGAAAATCTATTTCTGTTTTAGTCACAAACTCTCTAAATTCCAAAGTTATTTGTTTTCTAGGTTTACTTCCTGATTTGCATTCACCTATTAACAAAGCATCTATTCCATATTTGATTAAATTTGTCAAAACTGGAGATTTCAGATTTTTTAGGAAAATCGGTTCCATTGCTTCTGAAATCTTTCGCATCATAAATTCAATTTGATTGATGGAAAGTGGGGCTTTTCTTAATCTCTCTAAAGCTCCTTCTCGTTCAATATCGCAGTCATTAAAGTAGAAATCAAGGATTGCATTTATATTTTCATCCGTTTTTGGATAGATGTTTAATCGTTTTTTGGGTAGCATCTGTTTATCTTTTAAAATTAATTAAAATCATTAGGTAGTAGCTCATAACACATTTTGCATTTTTCCAAATTGTAATCTTCTAAAAATACCTCATCAAAAGTGTCCAGATTATAATTATAAGTCCATTTAAAATAATCCGATAACAAATTCATTGCTTGTATTTTTAGCTTAAAGTGATCATTCCAAAATTGCACCAGACGCTTTATTCCATAATTTTCAAGGAACACCGGTTGAACCTCTTTAAGGTATTCGTTTTCGATACTTTCTTCAATTCGCTTTAAAATTTCTTCTTTCGTTTTTTTTCTAAGAAAATCATAGCGTGACAAATTATACATCGTTTTGCTTCCACATAATTCACTTCGTTTACGTATCAAATCGGTGATATCTACGATAAACTGATCATACTCAAACGATCTCTCAACAGCTACGGCACGTTTTGTCTTTTTTTCAATAAACCAGCGGAATTGACTTTCCTCATTTTGGCTTTCTACAATTTCAGGTATATTATATTTTTCAGGGAAATAAGCATTAAAAGCAGAGGTCAAACGACGGTCGGTTAATTTGCCTTCCTCATAATCTCTAACAGTGAATCCATTCTCTTTAAACCATTGTCTAACTTTCTGCACAAGCATTTTATATTTGTCTTCATCTGTTTCCTTTAGCTCCACTACTGGTTCAGGCATAAAGAAATTTTTGAAGCCTTTATGCAATGCCTCACAATCGGAATCTTTATGAAATTTAACTTTACCTTCAATCGATAACACAAAATCAAAATTATCTTCACGTGTCGGAACTTCTTGAAAAGCGCCGATATTTTCCTTGTCCTTGCTTAACAACAATCTTTCTTTCCAAAGCCTTTTTAATTCCAATTGATTAAAGAAATAATATAAATACTCATTGTCGAATATATTCTTTGTAAAAAAAGCACGATCAATCCAATCGATATCTTTAATTGGAACTCGTTCCAAAAGTTGGTTATAAGAATAATCCGTGAGATAAGGCATAATTATATTTTTTGGAAATTATATGAAAGTGAATTGAATACTACTATATCCCTGTCCAGAAATTCGATTTAAATAATTCTGATGCATTTTCCTTAGATTTTTAATCCGCTTGTAAGTGTATAAATCAAATATTGTTTCAGAAATTATTTGGGAATTTGATTTTTTTACTCCACCATTTTTATCAGCAAATAAATTAAAACCAACCCCACAATCGATAGACTGAAAATTAGTCAATAAAACTCTATCGTGAAAAACAAAATCTGGTATCGGCAAAGCATTATTAATAATTTTAAATCTAATGTCATAGTTTGCAAAAACTCGATTAAGCTTTTTAATTCTTTCAGATACAGCTTGTTTTACTTGGTCATAATTTCCGGGTGGTAGAGCTCCAAAATCTTTCGAAAAAATTTCAACCTGTACCTGTTGCTTAAAGTCACATATTAACTGTTTTAATAATGGCGCTAAATTTTGATCTATTTTTTGGTTGCTTTTATCAGTTAAGATATAATTATCATTTATTACAATCCTATTAAAAACAGAAAGCACCTTAAGTTTTTTCCACTCAAAATATCCATCGCTTAAATCGATTTTATAGTGATAGCGTTCAATAAGTTTTTGAATTTCAAGTTCATAATTATCAGAAGATAAGCACAACGCTCCTTTCATTTCTAATTCTTTATGCCACGTCTCTCTATCTTTTGTAAGAACCAGAATACTTTTGCCTAAAACATCAGCATCTATACTATCTTTAATAGAATCTATTGGATGAGGTGGATATGAAACCGCTTTATATGCAAAAAATGGATTTTCTTGCTTTAGTATTTCCAAATCCTCTATTGAATCTATTCTGCAGTCTATAAACCACCGTGTCTCAGGATAATTCACTAATATTTGATATAAGATTTTTTGCGCATTTGATGCGGTTATCTCATCATAACTCAGATAAAAATCATCCAAAAAAGCTTTTTCAATATAAATGTCAAGCATATTAATTGGATTGATTTCGGTTTAACTTGAGCAATTCAAATTGAAGTCGTGTAGCTTCATCAAAAAATCCAGGACCGAAGTTGTCTGTTAAATTTCCTTCATCGGTGATTTTAATTTTTTTTATTTTTGCTTCGTTCTCGCTAACATTTTCATCGGCGTTAAAATAATATATCACACAATCTTCAGATTTTACTTCTTTTTTAGCCACCAAATATTGAAGCTTGCGGATTAAAAATTCGGAATGTGTTTCAATAATTATTCTTTTATTTTTATTCATACAACTCACTAAAAAATCTGCTAATTTCGATTGTAAAGCCGGATGAAGATTGGTTTCGGGTTCTTCAATCATTATCATCTTATCATCATACAAACATAGACGAATTAATATGGGGATGAGTTGAGACACTCCATAGCCAACGTCGCTAAGATTTAATTGTTTTGAATTTTTCACAAATCTGATTTGACTCACACCTATTTGATTTACGGAAAAAACTTCCATTTTATCAGAAATTCCAAATTCATTAATCCAAAAGTTTAATTTATCTTGATCATTCTTATGCGGCACTTTTAGAGAATTAACTAACCTTTCTAAATATGTGTTCATATTACTTCTCGAAAGAAACCTTGCTGGTATTGTTCTAATTGAAGGTATGTATTCAATAGGAGTGTCAATAAAATTAAGAAAATAATTTTTGACAACAAAATCCAAACCTTTTCCAACAAAACCCTCTAAAAATACTTTGTAATTTATTCCTTCTCTAATTTCTACAGAATCCAAAGCTAATTCTTTTTCAATTTGTTTCTCCCATTCCATATATCCATCTCCAAATAGATATCCGAAACCTCTTCCAAAAGTTAAATCATAAAAATCACACACCAAACCTTTACTCAACCATACTTTTTTCTGTAATTCATATTCTATTAATTTATTCTGCTGAAGTTCGTTCGGAGGTTTTCCGTTAACCAAATATTCCATTAGTGTGGAATTAGGCATGTATTTAGAAATCGTTTTGGTATTTCTTTTTTTATCAACAAAGTTGTATAAATAATTACCATTCACAAGCTTATTTCTAAAATCCCAAAATTTATTATCAGTTTCATAAAAACTTTCAGAAGTCATATCTGCAGTGTAATTCATAAAGCAATCGAAATCCTTATCCAAATCCTCATTGGTTTCCAGGCTCTCATAAAAGGTTTTTATTTCTGCCCGATAATTATTTAATATGAAATCATCTTCTTTACCCATTATTGAGAAAAACCTAGTTAACCTTTCCAAACAATGCTTGAACTCTATTAATTCTTCATATATCCTATCGAATCTTTCCCGTAAGTAAAGAATATTAATAAATCGATCCGTTTTCAAAGACTCTTGAACAGAATCTCCTCCGTATTTGTGACTAACACTTTTTATCTCACTTCCAACTATTTTATATTCAAATACCAATTCTCCATTTTCTGTTATTAATCGGAAAAAACACAATTCTCCGGAGGGAGCCTGTCTTTTTGAATCTACACAAAACCCCACTTCAATTTTCATTTGATCCTCTAACCCTGGCCAAGTAGCAGGCCTCGTAAATACAATCGGTTCCTGAGAAGAATACCTCACGCTATTAAAATCTCCAAGTAATGCAAGTTCTTCATTAAATCCTATTTTCAAGTGAAGCCCCGAGTTTGTTTGTATTTTGTCTATTTTATTATACAGTCGCAAAGCCTGTGTAAAAGAACTTTTCCCACTACTATTTGTTCCTGTCAGAATAGTTAATGGTTTTATATCTAGTTCGACCTTGTCCTTAAAAGCCTTGAAATTTTTTACTCCGAATTTATCTATCATCTCTTTCTTTCTATTTACAATTCAAATATAATTCTTTTCTATGCGGTCTTGATGCACTATAAAAAACAATCATCTACCTCACATAATATTTTCTTATTTAATCTCTCTCTGAATAAGTCGTATATGCTATTTTCCATTTCCTATGCCTGGGTTAAGCTAATTTAAGTTTAACTATAATTATATTCATAAACTTAATGGAAAGGTGTTGCTACAGAGAGTTCTCATAAAAATATTGTTTCAAAAATTTCAACAAAGAAAAGAATATCCTTTTTTGGATTAATCTGGAATTTATTTAAATCCACTCTTCCAGTATAATGAGCAGCAACATTACTACGGTAATATCTTAATTCGATCAGTCGTTTTATTTTTTCATGAGGTATATCTTCTCGAAAATAGAGAATGCTAATCATTTTGATTAGGAATGAAGCATCTACTCCCATTTTCGAATTAAGCTTCAACTGAGGTTTTTCACTTACGATAAAATCAATAATAGTAGGAAAGGCCTCTTCTGTTTGCCAGGAAAACTTTCCTTTCTCAAGATTTAAGCGGCTCAACAATTCATTCTCTTTCACCTTAGAAAAGATTTCCAATAAAGGTTGTTGCAATTTTGGATTCACTCTTCCTAATCCTGCCTTATAATCAAAAACGCCAACCTCTCCTAAATCACAATACATTTCAAGAATTTGGAAACACAACAATAAGCATTGATTAACCACAGCTTCATTCTCATTATTTAATAATAGAAGATTGAAAATTTGATCTAAAATTCCGTTTTGTTCAAAAACCTTAGCTTGAAAGTCTTCTTCTTTTTGGTTGGTTTTTAGGTAGTTGTATTTCTTCAGCTGATCAATTTGCCGATGTAATTCTGCTAAATAACTATTATCAACAGCCTTTTGAATCGCTCTGGTAAGATATAATAAACTTTTACGTGTTTCTTCTCTCGAATTAACCGTCTCAGGAGATTCTTTAATAGCAAATGACTCCAGATTCACTGAAGGAAGAGCTTGAAAATTCCAAATTTTATTAGAAGCTGTTGAGATAATTGTTTGAACGCCCTGGTTTTTTTGATGAATAAATTTAGTTAACCTGACTCCACTCATATTGTGTGGGGAACTTTCAGAAAAATCATGGTCGTGAAGCCTTAAGTCAATTATAAAAACATCTACTGAAGGTTCACCATCCATCTGTTGAAGGATCCATTCTTCTAATCGTCCAATCATTAATTCTTTCGATTCGCCTTTTTTGAATTTAAAAAAACTTGTTGTTCCTCCTTCTTTTTCGATTAAATATTTATAAAAATCTTTCCATCCTTTTTCCGATTCATCTTCAACGATTCCAATTTTAAAGTTATTGGGTAAAGTTAGTTTTGGCTTATAAACATGCTTCTTAGGATTTATTTTTTGTCGATTATAAATAGCTTCCTTATATTTAAAATGAAGAGATTTTAGATAATCTAATTCCTCCAAACTAAATTTCAGATTTTGGTAGTTCACATTTGCCGGATCTTTTTCAAGCAAAGAAAAGTATCTGAATAAAGCCCATTCATTAGCAATAGAATGATGTGACTGATAATTTGCAGCAGGTTTAATTTGAATTTGCAATAAAACTCTATTATACTCTTCAGGTGTTAGTACAGGTTTTTGATTTTCAGGTTTCCACTCTTTTAGAACCCAGTCAAACTGTTTTCTTAAAGAAATGAAATCAAATTTTTGGGTAGAAAAAATTCCTTTGGTAAATAGAAAACTATTAAATTCAGAAAGCTTCGCGATTTGTTCAACAGATTCTGTACCAATAAAAATAATTGGAGTATAAGTATGGTTCCATTTGGGCGTTAAACGAATATGTAATGCCAAACGAATTCCCGTCATTTCCAAATAATTTTGATTGGAAAGTGTGAAAGGAATAAAAATAACATCATATTGTTGATTCAAAAATTGCGCACTTAATTGTTCATCTGCTTCTTTATCAAAAGAAAATTTTGGGTTGAGCAGTTTTGCCTGAGGAATATTAAATGCCATCGAATTTGTAAATTGACTACGGGTAGCCAATGGAAGATTATCATTGTGAATTAAAAGCGCATTCATAAGGAAGTCAGTATTTTATTGATTTCTCTATCTAAGCTATCAGGAGAAATTCCAAAATTATTTTCTAAGTCTATTTCTTCTAATTCATCTTCTCTTCTAATAATCTCTTTCAAATTTCCATCTGATTTTCTCTCCTCTTCCAGAATTTTCTTTATCATTCTATATCTTAACAAAGTTTCTAATTTCCAGTTCTCACCATATATCAACTCCAGCAAGCTGTTTGTCTTACCTGAAGTATAATTGCGAATAAAAGAAACCAATCGACTACTGTAAAAATCTCCCGAATTAATAGCAAGACTTTGATGTTTATCTCTACCATATACAATTTGAGAGAGCCCACCACTAAATAAAATCAAGTCGATTTTAAAATCGGAACAAAATCGACTTAATTCTTGTACCACTTCTGCGTGTTCAATAGCTGTTTTATGAATAATCAATAAAGAATAATTTTTAAGTAAATCAAACTTCTTTTGATTGATTTGTTGCAGCCATTTCTCGCAATCTTCTTCATTGGGCTCAACAAATCCTTTAATTGATCGCAAGTCTTTCAGCTCTGAAAGATCTAAAAACTGTGCTTGCCTTCCTTTTCTATTTTCTAATAAAAGTATTGATTTCATACGACAAAAATCATTTTATAAACAAACCCAACTGCTTCCTCGTCCAAAGGAGTTATTTTTGGCTTCCAATTTTCTTTTTTCACTCCGTCATATAAATAGGCAATTTCATAATCTCCAAGTACACCGGACTTATTCCTGAATTTTGATTGAATGGAAAAATGGCATAGACTTCTAAATTTGTTTCGTAATCCGGCCATACTTCCATAATTCTCCGGGATTTGCAACTTCGGATGATCCAAATCTTTTAACGAAAAAGAATGAAGATGAACAATTTCCAACTCATAGGAGTTCTCATTTTTCTTACATCTAATTTTCACTTTTTTGGAATCTTCTGTGGCTCTTTCTTTTATCATTTGAAAAATATTTTCCAATGCCATTTCAATATGTTCTGTATTGGTATAAAAGGAAACACCTTTTAATTTTTTGATATCATTCTGATCCACATCCAAGTATCTCCCATATTTTGCAGTAAGAAAACGAAATACTTTATAAAGATCATTATCTCTAAACTCTATTTCCTTTTTAAAAACTTCTATTACATTTTCAAAAAATTGGATTGTCTTGCCATCTATGGGATTATCTGGTTTTAGATCTCCGGGTATAGGCATTTCAAAAGGTGTAGTTTTATTCTGAATAACAGGTTTGTCATAATTTTCGACACACCAGTTTTGAACTGTTTTTGGATATTGCCAGCCGATTTTTATCTTATATCTGCCCCAACTATATTTCTTGTCACCACTTCCTTCAATTGAGGTTAGTTGGTATTGAAATAAAAAAGGATATATTTTTTCATAATACAAATTTGAATTGTATTTAGGCATATCATAAAAATTATACTCCTTAAATTCTTGTTGAATTTGTTTAATAAAGTCCCTATATGTTGGAAAGAGTTTTTTATCATCCCATAAATGAGTAGAATACTTTATAGCAGATTCTTGATGAAACAAATTCAACCATTCCACAATTTTTTTGGGTTGATGTTCATCTCTTTTTCTAATCTTAGAACTATTTAATTTATTTCTTCCGGATATAGGCGGATATACTACTTCAGGTTCTTCAATTACATCGGCTTCTTCGTTTGGTTTATATTTCAAACCCAATTTTGCTTCCAAAATATTCAAACGATCTTTTATCTTATCCTGATTAGATAGATCCTTAGTCAATTTATTCGAAACTAATCTTAAAATTCTCTCTCTTTGAAAAGTGGTAAGACTTGAATTTTCTAAAAGTTTATTGACAAATTCATAACTATGCTTGACTGGTTTATCCATAGTTTTTAAAATAATTCATTTATGTTAATTCTCTTACTGCTGGATTTTTTATTGCGAGTTTCTGATAGTTGAAGTTTGTTAAAAGCTTCCATTGCTCTTTCTATACCTTCTTGCTCCCAAATGTCCAAAACTTCAGTTATAGGATGATTTTTAGTTTCTAGTTTATCATACCTCTTTTTCAATTTTAAATACGCTGGATTATCATAGCCTTTAACCATTTTAAGATATTCCAATTTACCATCTAACACATTGATAATACTCGGAGTTTCCTTTTTGTTCGATGCTTTGTTTCGTTTGTAATCCAAGTTGAATTTTTGTTGCGCTTTTCCCAGTCCATAACGTTCCCATAAATATAGCCATTTGCGAATATCTTTAATATAAGCACGATGAACATTTACTTTTTCATTGACAGTTAGTCCCGTTACCTGTTTGCGATATCCGTCTTTTTGAAGTCGAGTTTTTGTTGGATTAATTTTCAGACTCTGATCTTCTTCTATAATACGATACAGCTCATTCTGAAATTCCTTATTGACAAAAACATTTCTCGAAGCCGAAAAAGTGATATCATCTGCATATCGTGTAAACCGGGCACCAAATCTTTTGGCTAAACCTGCAAGTCTTCTGTCCAATTGTTTACAAAGTAAATTGGTTATTATTGGAGAACAAGGACTCCCTTGAGGTAAAGCTATTTTTATTTCACCTTCAATTTCTAAAGGATGAGTTACCAATGAAGAAAGTAAGAAAGCCAATTTTTCTCTATCTTTTTTCAATTGGAAAAGATGATACCAAATTCCCATTTTTACTCTATTTCTACCAAAAGAATGAAAAAAATCTTTTAAGTCTATATTATATACATATTCTTGATTTGTGTGAACCGAAGCATTATCAACTACAGATTTACCTAAAACAAAACCCGTGGCAGCAGAATGGGGTTCTATTACACATTGGAAAATAAAATTTAGAACTCGTAGAATTTTCTTCAAACCTTTTACGGGCGCGTGAATAGTCCTTTTGCTTCCCGATTTTTTCTTTATTTGGAAAACTTTGTATCGCTTGAAGGAAAGAAAAGGATTTGTATAGTAATTTAATGTGCTGAGCTTTATTGAAGAAGCTTTTTCATCTATCAAGACATTCGCATCATTGATTAGTTCGATTAAATCTTCTTTGTTACGTAAAGTAAAAAACCGATTTCTAATTTCTTCTCTTTGCTCAGAGTTGACTTTCATATTGTCATAGGTTAAAATTCCTTGAGAACACCTGAATTATATTCTATATGTAGCTCGCTCAAAATAAATTAGATTTTTCATCTCAATATTTCTTTAAGCTTCTAACCTCCTGAGAATTAAGTGAAGGTCTTTCATAATGATTTGTAATATTACAAACCCTTTTGTCACAGCTTGGCCTATAGTCCAAATTACTGCGACAGCAATGCCGATCATTGTTCCTGCAAAAGCGGAACCAGCATTCATCATCAATATATTGTCAGGTGCCTCAAAGAACATTGCAAATATTCAAATTATCTATGCGCTGTTTCCGCACAGTTAATTTTCTCTGAATAATTAAACCGAAAATAGTAATTTCTTATGAATCCCATAAACTTTTTTTTAGTTCTAATGGCTCCAAAACCTCCAACTGATTTCCAAAAGAACGAATCAAACTCTTTAATTCATAATTAATTTTCACTTCCAGACGAATGATATTGTCTTTTACTTTTTGGGAACCGTGCAAGGGTTTGGAAATGATATAGGGCAAAACAATCTCATTTTTCGCTTCTAAAATCACTTCTACGACTTCGGCATCCGGATCGTTAGTCACTCCGACAATGTCGTCGAAATATTCGTCAAAATTGAAATCGCAGGGCCGAAACTCTGTTTGTTTATTGGTAAAACTTTCAATTCGGTCTAAGGGCAGATTATATAATTTTTCTTCTTCAGCGTTCCATCCAAATACATACCACCGGTTATTATATTGTTTGAGATAATAGGGATGAATTTCAAAAACTTCCGGCTTGTCCATTGAAAAACCCTGATATGTAATATCCAGAACCTGTTTGTTTTTAATATAATTATACAAGCGCTGCAAATGATCTTTTCCTACCAAAAACTCATTTTCCTGAAAACTGATAATGGGCTGCGTATCTTCGTCGAGGGTATTTCTTAGATGTGCCTCCAGATTCTGCATCCACTGAAATCCCGGCAATCCTTTAACACGGGATAAAACTTCCAAAGCATTTGCCAGCTGTTCAGTTTCCTCCGGATTTAACGGCCGGTTATCAATACTAAAATCTCTGTCGGAATAACGATAATATGCCCGTCGTCCGTCCCGGTAACTTTCAATAGGAGCGGCATAGCCGGCTTCACTTTTCATAAAGTTGATGTCGTCATAAATCTGTCTCCTGGAAATGCTTGTTCCTTCACCGGAATAGTCTGATAAAGCTTCTGAACAAGCTTCAATTAAATCATTAATAAAAAATTTTCTGTAAGGATTAGAGAAGCATCTGTCCAAAACACGATAACGTAGTAGAGCATTTTTGTTTATTGCCATGAGAATAATTTCCTATTTCACTGACAAATATACATTTAAAACTGTGCAGTGTTTGTGCATAGCGAGAAAAACTTTTTAAAAAGAACATTCTTCTCATCTTTTTTATACCATTTAAGAAGAACTATTTTAATTTATAAAAGGTCTTTCTCTGCATTCCATTCACCTATACAAAAGCATATCATCTATATACTCCCAGACTTTTTGGGGGAGTAGGGGAGTGACATTTTTATTGTCTTTGATGGCTTTTCTGATAAAACTGGAAGATATTTGAATGATTGGAGCATTGACGCGAATGATTTTTGGATGGTCTTTTAAGAGCAGTTCTTCTGTGTTGTCTGATACCCTTGGATAGACGTAAATCTCATAATTTTCCAATAAAACTTCATAGTTTTTCCATCGATGCAGACTGTTGAGGTTGTCTTCTCCCATCAGAAGAACAAAATTTTTATCGGGATGTTTTTCTTCAAGATAGGCTAAAGTATCTACAGTGTAATTGGGTTGAGGTAAATTAAATTCGATGCGACTCGGTTTTAATTTATAAAATTTTTCAGTAGCCATATACACCATATCATATCGTTGATGATCCGGTAAAAGAGATTTTTTTACCTTATCCGGACTTTTGGGAGTGACTACAAACCACACTTCATCAATATCTGTAAATTCTACAAAATGATTAGCCACAATAATATGACCTATGTGAATAGGATTAAAAGTTCCAAAAAACAACCCGATTTTCTTATCCATTTCTCTTGTTTTTAACCAACAATATTGACGATTTTCCCAGGAACAATAATGATTTTTTTAGGCTGACGTCCGCCAAGCTGTTCCTGAGTTCGTTCGTTTTCCATCACGATTTTTTCAATTTCTTCTTTTGATAAATCTATGGGAAGATCTAAAGTGAAGCGCTTTCTTCCATTAAAAGAAATAGGATAAGTTTTGCTGGTTTCCTTAACATATTTTTCTTCAAAAGCAGGAAATGCAGCTTTGGAAATACTTTCCTGATGTCCAAGTTTTTCCCACAATTCTTCTGCTATATGAGGTGCAAAAGGAGCAATCAAAATGGTGAGAGGTTCCAAAACATCTACTGAATTGCACTTGAGTTTGGTTAATTCATTTACACAAATCATCAGATTGGAAACCCCTGTGTTAAAATGGAAATTTTCAATATCGGCAGTAACTTTTTCAATAGTCTGATGAAGGATTTTTAAAGCTTCCTCAGATGCTTTCTCATTAGAGACTTTAAATTCTTCATTTTGATCTGAATCTACTGCATGATAGAGTCTCCACAATCTTCTTAAGAAGTTATGAACACCGCTTAATCCCGCAGTGTTCCAGGGTTTTTCCTGTTCCAAAGGTCCTAAAAACATTTCGTACAGTCGAAGGGAATCTGCTCCGTATTCCTCACAAATATCATCCGGATTAACCACATTATGTTTGGATTTTGACATTTTCTCAACTTCCCGTCCGGCTATAAAACTTCCATCTTCTTCAGTGATGAATGTAGCATCTTTGAATTCCGGTAACCAGTTTTTAAGTCCTTCTACATCCACTTCATTATTTGCATTGACCAGAGAAATATCAATGTGAATAGGATGAGCTTTCTTTTTATCAAGTAAATTAAAAGAAATAAAAGTGTTTTTTTCATCTTCCAGCCTATAAACCAAAGCACTTTCCCCTAAAATCATTCCCTGGTTAATAAGCTTTTTAAAAGGTTCTTCAACAGGAGAAAAACCTCGATCGAATAAGAATTTTGTCCAGAATCTGGAATACAGTAAATGGCCGACAGCATGTTCATTTCCGCCAATATATAAATCTACATTTTTCCAGTAATTCAAAGCTTCTTTAGAAGCAAAAACGCTGTCTCTGTGATCAGTTTCCATATATCGGAAAAAATACCAGGAGCTTCCGGCCCATCCCGGCATAGTATTTAATTCTAAAGGAAAAATTCCTTTCGGTAAATTTTCAGAATCTTCCACAGACACAACTCTGGCATTTTTTTCATCCCAATACCATTTGTCAGCTCTGCCTAATGGAGGTTGTCCGTCTTCCGTAGGCAAATATTTCTCTACTTCAGGAAGTTGAAGAGGCAAACTTTCTTCAGGAATCAAATAAGGAAGATTATTTTTATAATAAACCGGAATAGGTTCTCCCCAATATCGCTGTCTGCTGAACACTGCATCTCTTAAACGATAATTAATACGGGCTTTTCCGGAGTTTTCTTCTTCGAGTTTGGAGAGAACAGTTTTTGAAGCTTTTTCATAAGAAAGCCCATTCAAAAACATAGAGTTGGTCAGTTTTACATTATTTTTTTCACTATAAGCTTTTTCTGAAAGATCTATTCCTTCAAAAATATTTGGAATATCTATGTTGAAATGTTTTGCAAAATTATAATCTCTTTCATCTCCGGCAGGAACAGCCATTACCGCTCCGGTGCCGTAACTTGCCAAAACATAATCGGAAATCCAGATAGGAATAGGTTTTTTGGTGAAAGGATGCTCAGCATAAGATCCCGTAAAAACTCCTGAAATGCTTTTAGTGTCAGCCATTCTTTCGCGCTCACTTCGTTTGGCGGTTTTTTCTATATAAGCTTCAATCGCTTCTTTTTGAATGTCTGTAGTAAGTTTGGAAACCAGTTCATGCTCGGGAGCAAGAGTCATAAAGCTCACTCCAAAAATCGTATCAGGACGAGTGGTAAATACTTCAATAGAAATGTTTTTTAAATCAGAATCATCAGATTTTATGGGGAAATTAACCACTGCACCTTCTGATTTTCCTATCCAGTTTCGCTGACTTTCCTTGAGGCTGTCTGACCAGTCCAGATCTTCCAGATCTTTTAACAATCGCTCAGCATAGGCGGTGATTCGCATACTCCACTGTTTCATCTTTTTGCGAACTACCGGAAATCCACCTCTTTCTGAAACTCCATTGACAATCTCGTCATTGGCTAAAACCGTTCCTAATCCGGGACACCAGTTGACTTCTGTTTCTGCCAGATAAGTCAAACGATATTCCAGTAAGATTTGCTGTTGTTTTTCTTCAGAAAAATTTTGCCATTCTTCAGCAGAAAATTGATGAAGCGTATGAGTTTCAGCCTGAATATTTTTATTCCCTTCTTTTTCAAAAATTTCAATCAATTCTGAAACGGGTCGGGCTTTATCTTGTTTTTTATCATACCAGCTGTTAAAAAGCTTCATAAAAATCCATTGTGTCCAGCGATAATAGTTTGGATCACTGGTTCTGACCTCTCTGTTCCAGTCAAACGAAAACCCGATTTTATCCAATTGCTCTCTGTATCTCTTGATATTTATTTCAGTAGTCAGTGCCGGATGCTGCCCGGTTTGAATAGCATATTGCTCGGCAGGCAATCCAAAAGAGTCATAACCCATAGGATGTAAAACATTAAAACCTTTATGGCGTTTATATCGGGCGGTGATATCACTGGCTATATAACCTAAAGGATGACCTACATGCAATCCGGCTCCGGAAGGATAGGGAAACATATCCAAAGCATAAAAAGGTTTGGCGGCAGGATTTCTGCCGTCAACAGGATTTTCTGCTTTAAAAGTTTGGTTGGTTTTCCAGTATTTTTGCCATTTGGCTTCTATTTCCTTGAAATTATAACTCATGTTTCTGATATTATAGAGCGAAATCTTTCGACAGTAAAATAAACTAATAGTTTTTGTGGAATAATTATTAGTTTTAAAAGATTTTTTATTTTGCTGCTTTTTAGCTGACAAAAATACTATTATTGTATGAAAGCAAAAACTTTGAGGTTTCAAAACAAAGGCTTCATTTAACTTTCATATTTTTACGCAATAATTTTCAAATATGAGTTCATCTTTTGAAAGATATCAAAAACGCAGATTAATCGGATCGTATTTTTCGGTGATAATCAGTATCGGATTGGTTCTTTTTTTATTGGGTCTGCTGGGATTATTAGTGCTGAATACAAAGAAAGCCGCAGATTATTTTAAAGAACAAATTCCGCTGACCGTATATTTTAAAGATTCTGCCAAGGAAGTGGAAATGCAGCAACTCGAAAAAAGTCTGGAATTGGCAGATTATGTGAAATCAGTGAAATTTGTTTCTAAAGAAGAGGCTGCCAAAACTCAAAGTAAAGAAATAGGAGAGGATTTCGTTGAATTTTTAGGGTATAATCCTTTGCAGAATTCTCTGGATATTCATTTTAAAGCTGAATATGTTTCCTCTCAGCAAATTTCTGAAATTTCAGAAGATCTGATGAAAAGAGAATTTGTAGATGAAGTAGATTACGACCGTCCTCTGGTCTCAATTGTCAATAATAATATCAGTAAAATCAGTTTTTGGGTGCTGATGATTAGTGCGATCTTTTTATTTATAGCTGTTTTGTTAATTAACAGTTCCATTCGACTTTCTGTGTATGCCAAACGTTTTACTATAAAAACCATGCAGCTGGTAGGAGCAACAAAAAGTTTTATCAGAAGACCTTTTATCTGGCAAAGCGTAAAGTTAGGAATGATTGGGGCTATTTTAGCGATGCTGGGAATGGGATTGATTTTATATTATTTACATAACAGTTTTCCGGAATTAGGATTAATTGAAGATACACTGTTGATTGGATTTATTTTTATGGGTGTGTTTTTGCTGGGAATTTTGCTAACCTTATTGAGCACATTTTTAGCTACATCAAGATTTTTAAATCTGCAGACAGATGAATTGTATTATTAATTTTACATAATCCAATCCTCAATCTTTTAGAAAAAAATTATGAAAGCAACAGAAGAAGAAAAGAGATTAGCATTAGAAGAAGCTCGAAAGAATTATAAACCGGAATTTATTTTCGGAAAAAAGAATTACAGGGTGATGCTGATTGGTTTAGGAATTATTGCTATAGGATTTATTTTGATGGCCGGAGGCGGAAGTACAGATCCTGAGGTTTTTAATCCGGAGATGTTTAGCTGGAGAAGAATCAGATTAGCACCGGCTTTGGTTATAATCGGTTTTGCAATTCAGGTTTATGCCATTTTACTTAATCCTAATACTGAATCTAAAAACTCATAGTTTTCAGGAAAACCTAAAATTCAGAATAAAAAGCTTATTTTCACCAACCGAAATTTTAAAATGATTTTTTCCAAAGAAACAGATGTGAAAAGCCAAAAATGGAATTATGATTTATAGCTGCTAAAACTCAGGAAAATTATCTGAATTAGGTTTAACTGATTTCTGACCTTTGGAGAAATAAACAATGAAGAAGCGCAATACATTGTCTGTTCAAAGATCTTTAAATCAAGGTCTTCATTATTTGAAGATGTTGGTTGTGGTGCTTGTTGTTTTTATTTTTAATCCCGTTTTTTCTCAGGAAACCGAAGACGTTCTTGAGTATGCTCACGAAAGAATGTTTTTTCAACCTGAAGAAAGCATTCAGATTGGTGAACGCTATTTACAAAGAGCAGAACTTTCTTCCGAACAACAATGTGAAGCCCGGATGATGCTTGCTCAGGCTTATCTGCTGCTGGAGAAATTTGATCAGGCGGTTGAAAATATTTTTCTTATTCAGGAAGCAGCATGTAAACTAAATTCACAGGAGAATTTTGATTTCTTATTGATTCAAAATGATGTTTTCCAAAGATTGGAGCTTTTGGAAAGACAACAGCAAACAGAGCAACAGATAAAGGATCTTCTCTCCCTGGTCCAAGCCGATAAAAAACTTCAACAAAAATGGAAAGTCTCAAAAAATTACAGGAATTTAAAAGAAACTTTAATTCGAAAGGAGGTTCCGCAACATATAGAAATTCCTGCTGTTGATGAATTAATCTTTAAGCAAGATCTTCAACTTTTAGGTCAGTACACTTTTCTTCAGGCTTGGGAAGCTATGCAAAAACATGAGGATTTTGATTTTAAATTAGTCTTTTTGGAAAAATCCCTCTTACCTGAATCTGATTTTGAAGAAATGTACTATCGATATTTTGCTTTGCCGGATGCTCAGCGATTAAACCTTTCAGCAGAATCAGATCAAGCCATTGAATTATTAAATATTACTTTGGAAAAAATCAAGGAAGTCGAAGGGCTCACTTTTTATAAACAAAATATTTACAGATTGCTGACTGAAATTTTTGTTGATTATAAAGAGAAAGATCAGGTTTCTCAATACTTTGGTTTAGAAAATCAATTTTCAGCAAAAAGTGATGTGATTTTTACCAATGCCATCACCAATGTGTTTTCTCATAAAGCTCAGATGAATATTCAACAGTTATCTGAGCATCAAAAAGGTTTTAAAGTTTATAGAAATATTCTTTGGATTACAGGTTCTGGCATATTATTGTTTTTACTGATTTATTATTTGAGGTTTACCTGGCAGGAGAAATATTTTAAAGAAATAGCAGCCTATATGGAACAGATAAAACCTACACCTTCAGTACCGAAAAAAGTTCCTGTGGTTGAAGAGCTTGTTCCTAAAAAATCTACCTTAAAGGTTTCTCAGGATGCAGAAGAGCAAATTCTTTCAGGATTGGAGGAATTTGAGAAACAAAAAAGCTTTTTACAAAAAGATATTTCTTTGGCCTATGTAGCCAGTGAATTAAAGATGAATACAAAATATTTATCAGAAGTTTTAAATTCCCGTTTAAACGAAAATTTCAATGGCTATATTAATAGATTGAGAATTGAGTATATAGTCAACAAATTAAAAAATGAGCCGGAATATTTAAAATATAAAATCAGTTATCTGGCTGAAATTGCAGGTTATGCTTCTCACAGCAGTTTTACTACCGCTTTTAAATCCATCACCGGAATGCCGCCTACTACTTTTATAAATTATCTAAAAAAGAAAGTATGAAAAGATTTTTAAAAATATTCCTGATGTTGTTTCTTGGATTCTTTTCAATTTTTTCTTCAGCAAAAGATAAAGAATTAGAAAAGTTTGTAAATGAAACTAAATTGTTAATTTATTCTCAACCTCTTAAAGTTATTGAGATAGGCGATTCTCTTTACAGCAATGAATACACTAATATTAAAGAGAAAACTGCCGGCTTGCTTTTGATCTCCGATGCGCTGATTTCAGTTCGAAATTATTCTCAGGCCCTGGAATATGTAAATATTGCTCAGGATTTACTCAATCATGAAGAAGATCAAATTTCTGAAGTAAAGGTTTTGAGTAGATATGCCTATATCTATTTTCAACTTGATTTATATGATGATGCTTTAAAATATTTAAAACAAGCAGAAGAAAAAAATGTTGAAGTAGAGGAGGAATATTTTTATGCCAACCTTGGATACATTCTCGCAGTAAAAGGAATGATTTATCGCAATCTGGTAAATTGTGAAATGGGATTGAGATATTTTGAAAGAAGTCTGGAAGCTTTTAATAAGAGTCCGGAAGATTTAGGCAGAATAAGCTTATCAGTTGTACATTATAATATGGGGAATTGTTTTTTAGCCATGGATGATTTTGAGTCGGCTGAAAAGAATTTTAAAAAAGCCTATGAAGTAGCAGGAATTTTTAAACAGGAAAGAAATAGTTTAAAACTGTATGCAGAAAAAGGCCTGGCCAATATTTTTATTTCCAGGAAAGAATATGAGGAAGCTATAAAAATTTTGGAGGAGCTTTATAAGGATGCCGAAAAAATTGATGATAAATCATTATTGAGAAGTATTACTTCTGATTTAGCCCAAAGTTATTTGCAAGTTGAAAATTGGGTGGCTTTTCAAGAATATGATTTAAAAAATAAGGAAATTGAAAAAGATCTTATGGTTTTCAAAAAAGAAGCAACCATAAATGCTCTTAACGGAATTGATAAAACTCAGACTTTTCTAATTAACAAAAAACATACAAAAGTCAGGAATCAAATTCTTTTTTCTTCTGTTATTTTTCTTGTATTTATTTTTCTTTTAGGGTATAAAATTCGTGGAAAAAGGAAAAATATCCGTGTTTTTCACTCTAAAATCTTTTCTGATTAAATTTAAGTAGCATATTTAACAATTCTTCTTTTGCTTGAAAATCAGGGTTTTGTGCTTTTGATTTGTTTTTTTTCTTTATTATTTCGGTAAAATCGAAAGACAAGACGAAAAAATTAAGAGCTATTAAAGTTAGTTTAACATAAGTTTGTCCTTGACCTGATTAAAATCAGTTTTTGTTTAATCGACAATAATAAAAATATGGAAAAACTACTACATGTAATGAGAGGGTCTGACAACTTGTTGGACCGGAAGTTTTCAAGACTTTCAAAAATCAACTTGAAACTACCCTTAATTGTTTTAGCCATTATTTTGGCACCTCAATTATGGGCTCAGGATTTTTCGGAAGATTTTGAATCGGGAATTCCCGCAGATTGGGGGTTATTTTTAGATGGCTCGGCCACTCAAAACTGGGAAGCCACTTCTGATGGTTTCCAAAGTTCGGGTGCAGCTATCTTAGATCCGGAACAAGATAATATAGGAGAAGGAAATTCCGGAAGATATTTTTTGGTTACTCCTAATATTGAGGTTCCCGAAAATGCTCAGATTCGGTTTATGAGTAAATTTGATGAGGTGGGCGATGAAAACACAGTTTACAGACTGATGATTTCAACAGCTCCTCAGCCGGATATTAATGACTTTTTAGCGCTTGAGTCATGGACGGCGGAAGAAGTTGGAGATTTCCTTGAATATAATGAGCATGTTTTCAATCTTCCAAGCGGGATTGCAGCAGGAATTGAGATTTATATTGCTTTTGTAGTAGAAAATACACAAACAGGCGCTCAAGCTTCAGGTAGCTCCTGGACTATAGATGATGTTAGAATGGTATCTGCCTGTATGCCGGTTGATCCTGATGATATCACCGTTTCAGAAATAGGTGTGCACTCAGCCATGATTTATTGGGATCATGACATTGCTTTGGATTTTGAAATTCAGATAGTGGAAGAGGGAGAAGATATAGATGAAACTGCAGGTGATACAGTTAATACACAAATGTATCTGGCAGAAGATCTGGAAGAAGAAACTTCTTATGACATTTATATAAAATCAATTTGCCCCGGAAATATCGAAGGCGAATGGACTTTGGTTGGAAATTTTGAGACCAATAAATATGGAATGGCTTGTGGGTCGCCAATTGAAATAGGTAACTCTTATTCTTTTGAAGGAAATATCATGGATTTCCCCAATTCATTCGATCTGGATTTTGATGAGCCGGGAAGCAACTGCTTTGGAAGTAGCGTTACAGAAAATTACTTAAACGGAAATAGAGTTTATTTCTCATTTACTCCGGAAGAGGACGGATTGATTAATATCGATCAGATGACTTTGCCATGGACGCCTGGAACCCAGTGTTATGGAAACCCTCAATCAGCTGTTTTAATTTATGATGGTTGTGATGATGTAGGAGTAGAATGTATGGCAGCTATCCGCACTACGAATGTGAGTCAAACTGTCTATTTAGATAATTTTCCGGTAGAAGAAGGTCATACCTATATTATTGTAATTTCAACTATTCATGAAGATCCGGGTTCAAGTGTCTGTTTCGAATTTAATTTTGATTTTGTTACTTGTCCGACACCAACCGAAATTTCTTATGACAACTTATTACAAAACAGTGCAAACTTTAGCTGGGATAATCCTTTTGATCTTGGCGATCAGTGGGAATATGCCGTTGTTTCTCAAGGAGCGGGCGCACCCACAAGCGGAACTGTTACTAATGAGCATGAAGATGTATTAGTAGATGGATTGCAAGCAGGTGAGGCTTATGATTTTTATGTGAGATCAATCTGTGGAGGAGAGCCGAGCGGTTGGAGTGAACCTTTTTCTTTTTCTACTCAATGTGAAATTGAAGAATTAACTTATTATACAAATTTCACAACAGGAAACACTACCGGTGCAGAACCTTGCTGGACAATAATTGATGTAAATAATGATAATAATACCTGGGGTTTTCTTGGTGGTTGGGATGGAATAGTTGATGCCTATGCTACAATTGTGACAAATAATAATCAGAATAATAATCACGATTATTTAGTTTCACCACAAATTAATATTCCGGATGATGATGCCACAGTATTGGTGTCTTTTAAACATCAAGTAACTGCCTGGTCTCCGGGTGATCAATCCAGTTTTAGTGTTAAGTTATCAACTACGGGGATTGGCGCAGAAGAATTTACTACAGTAATCCAACCTACAACTGTAATAAATAATACTGATTGGGAAGAGGTGATTTATGAAATTCCTGATGGGATTTCAGGCCCTGTTAATATTGCATGGATTATAGAGCCGGCACCGGATTCAGGTCCCGATTCTCAATCCTCTTTTAGATTAAATATTGCTGATGTACGAATTTATCAGGATTGTCAGGCACCATCTGACTTAGATGTGCTGGATACTACTGAAAATTCAGCTTTATTAACATGGACGCCTGCAAATGATTCAGATGATCAATGGGAAGTTGTAATCAATGATAGAGGAGAAGATGCTCCTACTGATCAGGATACCGGTACTTTAGTAGATACTTCAGAATATTGGGCTGAAGGTTTAGCAGATTCTTCAAGATTCGAATATTATGTAAGAACAGCTTGCTCTGAAACAGCAAGAAGTAGCTGGGTAGGACCTTTCGAATTCCATACGCTCTGTACACCTATAATGGAGCCTTATTTTGAAACTTTCAATGAAGATATTGATCAGCAGGTTGACCCTGATACCAAACGTTATTGCTGGCAGTTTGTTGATGCAAACGAAGATGGAAATACCTGGGAGTTTACCTCTACCAATGTGATTCTAAATGTTTCCGGTGATGGAAATGATGATTGGTTGATTTCGCCTGCTATTATTTTAGATGGCAATAATCACAAATTAGAATTTAAACACAGAGGTGTAGGCGGAGGGGATTATGGTATTGAAGTGTTGATTTCTGATACCGATGATGATCTTTCCAGCTTTACAGAATTGTTTAATTATGAAGATGTTTCGGCAGGTCAAAGTTATAATGAAGAACTTGAATATTTTGAGGCATCAGGTACTATTTACTTAGCTTTTAGAATTAGTCCTGAATGGCAATTATCTCCAAGCCAGGTTATTCATATTGATGATTTTAGTATAGAAACAGCAGATGCTTGTCCAAATCCATCAGATATTCAAAGAGATCCTGAAACCAATACTTTCACCTGGACTGCCGGAAATGAAGAAACTCAATGGGAAGTTGCTATTGTGGGTGAAGGAGAAGTGTTTCCTAACAATGGAGAAATGGTTTATGATAATACCTATACCATTGTTGAAGATTTAGAGGGCGGTCAGGAATATAAGTTCTTTGTAAGGGCTATCTGTGATACCAACAATTCAAGTATCTGGACAGGACCTTTAAAATTCATCACAGATTGTGAGCAGGTTTTTGATACTCCTTTCCTGGAAACTTTTGAAGACAGTTCAGAATCTTTAAATTGCTGGACACCTAATGCCTGGTTCCTGCAAAGTGCTTTGAATCCTTATGAAGGTGATTATTCAGCCAATGTTTATACCTGGGGTTCTGATTCTGACAGATGGTTGATTTCTCCAACTATCAGCGTGCAGGAAGGACAAATGTTGAGCTTCTATTATAAAGCTTCTCAGTATGCTCCAACTTACACCGAAGATTTAAAAGTATGGATTTCTACTTCAGGTAATAATATCTCTGATTTTGATGAACTTCTTTTTGAAGATTATGATTTTGGACATACAGATTGGAAACAAGCAGCAGTGGCTTTACCTGATGGAATCAGCGGAGAAGTCCATATTGCATTTGAAATTCCAACTGAAATATCAAATGAGATTGGGTTTAGACAAAACACTTTTATTGATAATGTAAAAATTGATTTTATTCCTGATTGCCCGGCTCCCTTTAATGTAGAGGTTACCGGATTAACAGATACAGGGTTCGAATTGAGCTGGGAGTCTTTAGATGATGATGCAGATTTAGAAGTTCTGGTTTTACCTTACGGTACTCAAAACCCTTTTGATAATATCGATCCGGATAATATTCATTTAGTTACTACAAATCCCGGAACAGTTTCCGGTTTGGATCCGGCTACCGCTTATGATGTATATGTGCGTTCAGTCTGTTCAGATGATGTGACAGGAGATTGGTCAGAAAAAATCAAAGTGGTTACTATGTGCGATTTTGATGAGCAATGTCTATACACCATTACTTTACATAGTGGAGACAATAATACAATGGGAGTCTCAGGTGGAATTAATGTGATGCAGAATGGATATATAGTACAAACCTTAGAGTTTCCTACAGCTTGCTTCACCTGTATTGTCGAGCCTATTGAATACCAGGTTTATTTGTGTGATGGAGTAGAATTTAGCTTATACTGGGATAGCTTTGGATGGGCTCCTAATCAATATCCTGAAGCCTGGGTAAAAGTAGAAAATGCAGATGGAGATGAATTGTGGATGAGTGATATGGGAATAGGAACACCTAAGTCAACTATTTTTACCGGAACTTTCTCTTGTTCTGATATTACTTGTGAGCAGCCAACTGATCTAACAGTAAGTGAGCAAGGTGAACTGAGCTGGACTGCGGGAGGAAACGAAACTCAGTGGGAGGTTTATATCCAGCCTTATGGTTTAGGAGCACTGCCTTCTCAAGGTGTTATAGTTAACGAACCTTCTTATACGCCTGTTGCTGAAGATTTTGTTGACGGAGAAAATGGAGTATATGAATATTTTGTCAGAGCTATTTGTAGTGATGATGATAAGAGTTTCTGGTCCGGACCGAAAGTTTATATACTTAATGATGACAGCTCTAATGCGATGCTTGCTCCGGTAAATGAGACTGAAACTTGTGTTGAAGCTCTGGAAGGCTTAACTTTCTTAGGATCTACACCATCATCAGAACCTTTCTCTCAGGATCTTCCTTTGAATAATGGAGATGTTTGGGTTGATTTTGTGCCGACTTCACAAACACATCATATTGAGCTGGGTTATTTCCCCGGACCAATGGATGATGCCGGACATCCTCAATTCCCTGAAATCATCATGGTTCTTTATAAAGAAAATGAAGATGGAAGTTTAGAAGAATTAGGTTGGTCTGATAATAATGTCTTACGAACCATGTATTCTGCGGAAGTAGTACCCGGTGAAAACTATAAAATCAGATTAATTAATATTAATGAAGTTACACCTAATGAATATGTTTTCAAGCTTTGTATTACCACCATTACAAATCCTTGTGCTGTAAACGCCCCGAATTACAGCTTTGAAAAGCCAAATATGGTGAGTTCATATTCAACTGAAATGATTGTTTTTGATAATGTCATTCCGGGATGGAGAGATAATTCAACTGTATTGACCGGAAAGGTTTTGTTCTGGGGAACTGAAAATGATTTCTTCCCTGCTTACCACGCAGGACAAATGGTTCAAGTTCCTTTCCAGGATACCAGTCCTGAGCCACCTGCTCATAATGCAGAAGAGGTATATGGTTTATATCAGGATTTCAATACAGAAGAAATTTCTCAATTTGATTATAGTTTTGCACACAGACGTAGAATCGGGCCAATGTTTGATGATCCAAGTATTGTTCGAAAAATCCAGTTATACGCCGGACCTGTTGATGGACCTTATCAACTTATAAAAGAAGAGGTTTCTACAGATGCAACCTGGCATATTGCTATGGGTAAATATAATGTTCCTGAAGGCCAGGATAAAACAAGATTTATTTTCAGATCGAAAGAAAAAGTAGGTTTTATGGTTATAGATGAAGCTAACTTCATTCCGAACAATAAAATTGAAACCATCGATCATTATATCACTTGTGATAATCTGACAACTACATTAAAAGCTGAAGGTTATGGAGAATGGATTGCAGATGAAGATAATCCCGGGTTGGTAACAATAGAAGATTCAACTGCTAAAGAAACTCTTGTTTCTGAATTTATGGTGCCCGGTGAATATACTTTCTACTGGAAGACCAGATATTGTGAAGATAGTGTTACCGTTACCTATTATGGCCTGGAAGACACTCCAGTTGTTGAGTCTCCAATTGAATATTGTGTAGGTCAGGAAGCTGAGCCTTTAACTGCTGAAGCAATGGATGATTTCAATCTTGTGTTCTTTACCGAACCGGGTGGAGAGCCTCACGCTTCTTTGATTCCAAATACTTCAGAAGTAGGGACATTCACTTATTATGTTTCTTATGAGTCTGAAGATGGATGTATGGGACCTTTAGCCGAAATTGAAGTGATTGTTAATGAAGGATTAGACGAAACTCCTGAGGTTGAATCGCCTGTTGAATATTGTATGGGTGAAGAAGCTGATCCATTATGGGCAGCACCTATGGATGGATATGACTTGGTTTTCTTTGCCGAAGAAGATGGAGAAGCTCAGGAATCGATTATCCCAGAAACTTCAGAGGCCGGAACCTTTATATATTATGCGGCTTATCGTTCTGAGGTTGGTTGTATGAGTGATTTGGTGGAGATTGAAGTAACTGTTCATGAAACCATTACTCCTGAAGTAACCTTCTATTATGATGACTATGTGTATTGTATAGGAGATGAAGATGTGAGTCCTCTATTGGAAGAAGATTTCATGGGCGGAGGTGAATTTACAGTAACTCCTTCAGGATTGGCTATTAATCCGGAAGATGGAACAATCTATTTAAGTGACAGCCAGGCCGGAATTTATGAAATCACTTATCAGATACAGGAAGATAATGAGAACTGTGTGCTGTATGCTGAACATACAGTTGAAATTGAAATCATGCCTGAATACGATTTCCGTCTGGAATCTTATTGTGTAGGTGGTGAATTAATGGTAAGACCTGTATTTGAAAATGATGAAATTCCTGCAGGTGTTGAATTTGTCTGGCAGGACGATTCAGGATCTGTTTTAGGAAATGATATGGAGTTGAACTTCAGCCAGTCTGCCGGAAATGCAGAACTTCCTGTACAACTGTATCTGACAATAGGAGCAGAAGGATGTGGAACAACCAAAGACATTCTTATTACGGATGTGTTCTGTAAGATACCTGAAGGTATTTCTCCAAACGGAGACGGTTATAACGACAACTTTAACCTGACCGGAATGGGCGTTAAGAAAATCAGTATCTACAATCGATTTGGAACTGAAGTTTACAGTAAGGACAATTATACCAACGAATGGGAGGGACAAAGTAATAAAGGTAAAGATTTACCAAGCGGAACCTATTATTACGTAATCCAAACCAACGGTGGTGAAACCATCAAAGGATGGGTTTACCTAAACCGTGAAATTTAACTTGTGAAAATTAAGGTCCGGAGGCACCACTCTCCGGACCTTAATACTTTTTAATGAAAAGACAGAAACTTTAAGGAAAGAACAACATTGATTTTGAAATTTTAAGTGGCCGTAGTTGTGGAAAAAGTTATTTTTCGGCCTCAAAATTTCAAGATTTAATTAAATATGAGAAGCGCATTTTTATTTGTATTTATTTTTCTGATTCAACTTGGTTTTGGTCAAAATCAGTTGCCTAACGATTGTGTAAATGCAATTGTTGTTTGTGGCAATGGTAATTTTGAATCTACAGCAGAAGGAATAGGCGATGTTCAGGAAATAAATGCCTGTGGAAGTATGGAGCACAATTCAGTGTGGCTGGAAGTTAATATTGTGCAAGCCGGAACTTTGGGTTTTAATCTGATACCGGACAGTCCTGATATGGAAATTGATTATGATTTTTGGGTTTTTGGACCCATTGGAAGTAATAATGACTGTTCCAATTTAGGAAGCCCGGTTAGATGTAATACAACCAATCCGCAAGTTGCCGGTGCACCCAATAACCACACCGGAATGAATGGCAGTGTAACCGCTACAAGTCAAGGACCCGGAACAGGAAATCCTTATGTCAGATGGTTGGATGTGCTGGAAGGACAAAAATATTATATAGTAATCGACCGTCCTTATGACGGAGATAGTTTTGAAATTGAGTGGATCGGAAGTGCCATGGATGGTTCAGGTGCTTTTCCCGAAAGTCCGGATGTGCAGGATGGTATGCTGGAGGTGTGTTCCAGCCAGGGTACAGGACTTTTTGTAGTTGATGATATTATAAATGAATTAAATATTTCAGGTGAAAATTATAGCTATACTTTTCATAATTCATACGCAGAAGCTATGGATGGAATAAACAGCTTTAACCCCGGGGGAATTTTTTCCACGAACAATCCGATGGAGGAGAAATTTGTGCGCTTCGTTCATCCGATATCGGATTGTTTTTCTATTGCTAAAATCACCTTATATACTTATGTAAAACCTACTTTAACTTCAGCTGAACTGCAACAGGATACTGTTTGTTATGAAGATGAGGTTGTTATTGATTTAGAAGCTTCACCCAATTCTCTGGTATATTATGATATAAAAGATGCTGAAGGAAATGTTGTCAGTGCTGACAATTCTGCAGAAATAGATGAAAATGGAATTGGGGCGATTATAGAAGATTCCTTATCTGAAGGAATGTCTATTGAATTCATAAAAATAATTCCAACAACAGCTGCGGAATCACAAATTTGTTTACAGCCTCTGACAGAAGTTTTTCAAATTGAAGTGATCGATTTGAATTTTCAAGATGATACACCTTTACTTGTACAACAATGTGGAGCAGAAACCGGGGTTACTTATTTTGATTTGGATGAAGACTCTCCTGTTATATTTTTAATTCTTCAGGAAATTGCCGGAGATTCATCTTCTGAAATTGATTTTAAATTTTTTGAAACTCAGGAAGCTGCTCAGAATGATGATGAAACTCAATTAATAAATTCTGAAATTCCTTTTGAAACCACTGAAGATCAAACCTCTGTCTGGGTCAGGATTTCTATTGATGACAATTGTTTTGATATCAAAGAGATTATTCTGTCTGTAGATTTTATTCCCGATTTTTTGGTTTCCGAATTTTCTCTGGAAGTTTGTGTAGGAGGTTGGTTTAATTTATTGGAAGAAGTGATTCCGCAAGTTTTAGAAAATCCTGAAGATTTTTCTCTGGCCTTTTTTCAATCAGAAGCGGATGCGGAAGCAGGAAATTCTGAAGATGAAATTTCCAATCCTGAACAATATGAGATTCAGGATGAAGAGACCATTTATTTGCGTGCCGAAAATTCCGATTCAGGATGTTATAACATTTTGCCTGTTTCTCTATATATGGTAGAAGCACCCGAATTGGGAGAATTGGAAGATCTTTTTAGTTGCGATGACAACTCTACGGGTCAGTCAGTTTTTGATTTAACTCAAAACCATTTAAATGCTATTCCGGAAGGAGAGAATCCTGATTTATATTCAGTCGGATTTTTTACCTCTGAAGTGGATGCACAAAATGGAGAAAGTGAAATTCAAAATGCCGGAAGTTTTACCAACACCCAAAATCCTCAAACCATTTATGTGCGTCTGCAAAAAGCAGATATGGAGTGTTTTGGAATTGGTGAATTTCAAATTGAAGCTGTTTCTGCCGGAGTTGCGCATCAGCCGGAAAACCTATCTATTTGTGATTTAGGTGAAGATCTCATCTACGACCTCACCCAAACCATCGATCAGGTTTTGGACGATCAGGACCCTGAAGAATTCAACATCCGGTTCTTTGAAACAGAAAATCAAGCTGCCAACAACAGCAGTGAAATTCAAAATCCGGAAAATTACTTAGCTCAGGAAGGCACACAAACCATTTGGGTAAGAATAGAAAATGCAGAACACCCTGAATGTTTTAATCTGACCAGCTTCAACTTAGACACCACTTCCGTTCGTATAGGAGAAGATTTGCCGACTATTCATGTGTGTTATGATGAAACCATGACCGAAGTTGAATACAACCTCACTCAAAACACCAACCCTATTTTAGACGGACAATCTCCTTTAGAATATGTCATTTTTTATTACACCAATCAAGATGATGCCATTGACGGAGCAGATACTTTTATCGAAAACCCTTCCGCTTATATAACTTCTCCTGAACTTCAAACCATCTGGGTGAGAATTGAACCCAATGCCGATGTGGAAGATTGTTTTGAAATAGGAAGTTTTGACATTGAAGGCACAGAAGCCGATCCGATCAATCACAATCCAACTCCTTTACAGGTTTGTGACACCGATAATGACGGATTTTCTCCTGATTTTGATTTAAGCTTAAAAGATGAAGAAATCACCCTGGGCGATGATACTATGGAAGTGACTTATCACCTGACAGAGCTTGATGCGATCAACGGTGTCAACCCCATTCAAAGTCCTTATGCCAACATCAACCCTTTCACACAAGTGGTTTATGTGCGTGTGGTTCAGGAAAATGGTTGTGAACTCTTCACCGAGCTCACTCTTGAAGTTCATAACTCTCCTCAGCTTTTATGGGAAATTGATCCTATCGAACTGTGTGAAATCAATGACGGAGAAGGACTGGCCACTTTCGATCTGACTGTTATCAACGATCAGATTTTCCAGGATCCTTCAGAAGATCCTGCCAATTACGACATCAGCTATCACTTAAGTGAAGAAGATGCAATCGAAAATGAAAATGCCATTCCTAATCCGGGCACTTTCACCAATTTAAATCCTGAAGGACAAACCATCTGGGTTCGCGTAGAATCGCCCGATGGCCCCGGATGTTATGATATAATTTCGGTAGAACTTATAGTTCACCCCATTCCTCAAGCTGTTCAGCCTGATCCTTTAGAACTTTGTGATGATCTTGAAAGCGGCAGCACCAATGATGAAACCAGTATTTTCGATTTAACAGTTAAACACGAAGAAATCAAAGGAGGAAACAACTCTTTAAGCATCAGCTGGTATGAAACTCCTGAAGATGAAGAAAATGATTTGCCTATTGCAGATCCTACTGCTTATGCCAATATTGAAAACGCTCAAACCATTGTAGCCAGAGTGACCAACGAATGGGGATGCTCAACCACAGTTACTTTAACTTTGGTAGTCAATCCTGTTCCAACCCCCACTCCAGCAGAAGATTTAGAACCCTATACGGTTTGTGATGAAAACAATGACGGCTTCGGAATTTTTGACCTGAGCACTCAAGATCAGTACATCATCAATGACGAGCAAAACGTGGAGGTGAGCTATCACGCTACAGAAGAAGCGGCAGAGG
>Ga0209487_1000572_pt1 | contig 32924 bp, 26 predicted proteins | sample Poulit2012_FD_187524 | JGI IMG/M metagenome (GOLD analysis project Ga0209487, IMG submission 187524) | Agricultural soil microbial communities from Georgia to study Nitrogen management - Poultry litter 2012 (SPAdes) (version 2) | ecosystem: Environmental > Terrestrial > Soil > Agricultural land...
ACTTTCGTGACCCCGATGAAATGCGAGCCACCGCAGATCGGTCTGCGCGTGATGGTTTCGGGGGGACGCTATGTATCCACCCGCGGCAGTTGGAATACGTGCTTGAAGCATTCACGCCGACTGACGAAGCAATTGATTGGGCGAAACGTGTGGTTGCTGTTGGGGATGGCGCTGGTGTCGTCGATGGCGAGATGGTGGATCGTCCGGTGCTCCTGCGAGCGGAGCGCATTCTGTTGGCCGCAGGCCAAGAGAGCCAGGTCTAAAGCGGTCCTTCGTGTCCAGAGCGCTTAGCCGATCATAGCTAGTCACGCGTCTCTAACTGGTGCACAGTCGAGAGACCGGCTACAATGTTTTGTATATAATATATTATTTCTATAATGTTAACGACAGTGGGGTAGATATGAAAGTCTTCGTGCTTGTAAAGCAAGTGCCGGATACATACGAGCAACGTCAGATTGCGTTGGACAGCGGCATGTTGGCACGTGATGCTTCCGAGAAAGTCGTCGATGAGATTGACGAACGAGTTGCATCAGTTGCGGCCGAGTTGAAAAAGGTCGGAACCGCGACCGAGGTCGTAGCTGTGACCATGGGTCCTGCTGATGCCGACAAGTCCATCCGGAAGGTTTTGGCGCTTGCTGCTGACCGCGCAGTCCATATTGTCGATGACGCTCTGGCAGGGTCGGATATGGTTCAAACTGCTCGAGTACTAGCCGAAGCGACCAAAGATGCTGACCTAATTCTTGCCGGCGCCGAGTCGACTGATGGACGCGGCGCGATGGTGCCTGCCATGATCGCGGAAATCCTTGACCGTCCACACATCGTGGGCGCCGATTCGTTTGAAATAGCGGGTTCCTCAGTCACCGGCGTGACCAACACCGAGACCCAGAAAATTGCCTTGTCGGCAACAACTCCGGCCGTGGTGTCCTTGACCGAAAAGGCCGGGGAACCGAAGCTGCCGAACTTCAAGGCCATCCGAGAAGCCAAGAAGAAAGAAATCGCAGTGACCTCACTGGCTGATCTTGGCCTGTCTGCTGGGCCTGAGGCAGCGTATGTGCGCAACGTGATGGTTTCGGCAGCCGAACGGCCACCGAAAGAGGCCGGCCAGAAGGTCTCCGGTGAAACCGCTACCACTGAACTTGTCGACTTCCTTGCCGAACGGCACTTGATCTAAGGAGTACATCTCATGTCGAAAGTACTTGCACTTATTGTTGATGGAGAGCCAAGCGAAATTTTGGGCGCCGCCTCTATCATCGGCGAGCCAGTTGCGGTCGTGACCACCGCCCCGGATGCTGCGACCACCGCCGCACTAGGCGCTGCCGGAGCGACCGAGATCTTTGTTCACGAGGGCCCGGTGGATCAGCTAGGCACTGCTGATGTCGCAGCCGGCGTCGCAGCGGTACAGCACTACGGCGCCGCCCTATTATTAATAGCCCACACCCCAACCAATGCAGCTATTGCCGGTCGGATTGCGATTGCCGCCAAGGGTGCGGTCGCTGCCGATGCGACGGGTTTGTACTGGGACGCCGAGGGACAAGAGACCGTCGTTCAGCACGCCGTTTTCGGTGGTGATTACAACACCGAATCCACCGTCGAAGGTGGTCTGATGATCGCGACCGTACGTCCAGGGACAATCGATGCCCGAGCCGCTGCCGTGGCTGAACCGGCCGTCGTGAACTCGAATGTCGAGGTCCAGACCGGCCCGGGTGCGACCATTGTGTCAGCCGAGACCGTCGATGCGGCTTCGGACCGTCCGGCTTTAACCGCCGCTTCGGTGGTCGTTTCGGGCGGCCGTGGTCTGGGCTCGGAAGAAAACTTCCAACTCGTTGAAAACCTGGCCGATCAGTTCAACGCTGCCATCGGCGCTTCGCGTGCCGCGGTCGATTCCGGCTACGTGCCCCATAACTTACAGATCGGCCAAACTGGGGTTTCGGTTTCCCCTGATCTCTATGTTGCTGTGGGGATTTCCGGAGCGATCCAGCACCTAGCCGGGATGCAAACCGCCAAAACCATCGTCGCCATCAACAAAGACGAGGACGCGCCCATCTTTGATGTGGCAGACTTCGGTGTCGTGGGTGACCTGTTTGAGGTCGTTCCAAGTCTAGTTGATGAAATCAAAGCTCGGAAAAACTGAGTGCCAATGTTGAAACGTCGTATGATCGGGTGGCAACCCTTAGCCACCGAAAACACCGATGTCCTCACCGTGCCGGGTGCCCATGCTGAACCCGAACCGGTGCAGCACATGACCAAGGAACCTCCGGTTGTAGATCAGCCCTCCAACGGTCACCAGGCACCGAATGGAACTGGCCCAGATATAGCCGTACAACCAACGACCACTTCGGGTTCGGTTCAAAATCCTAATGTGCCGCGTCGTCGGATGGCCGGGTGGCAGCCTTTGTCGACGGCTCGTGATAGTGCTCCGATTGCCGCAGTCAATGCTACTGCGGCAACTGCCATGACGACCGCATCAGCTGCCGCGACTGAAACGCCGGCGCCTGCAACCGAGCAGTCTGCTCCGGTAGCTACTCCAGCCGCTCCAGCACCGGTGACCGATAATTTACCGCGTCGTCGCATGGGCGGGTGGGCGCCGCTGAAGGTTGGCCACCCCGACACGGCGGCCCCCGTGGCCGAACAGCAGCCTGTTGCCACCCCGGCGGCGGAACCAACTCCGGCACCGGTGGCCGATGCGGCACCGGCTGCTCCAACTTCCAGTTCGCAGTCGCCAGCTGCTGCTCCCGCCAAACCTGCGGCACAACCTGCAGTCACGACCCCACAAGTGGTGACGCCCGAACAGGCCAAGCCTGCAACACGACGAGAAGCACAGAAGTCTGCACCCAAGAAGGAAATGTCCAAGGTCACCAAGGTCGCGTTGACCCTGCTCGGTGTAGCGGTCGTGGCGGCAGGACTGGTGCTGTTGGCTCAGTGGTTACGTACCCTAGATCCGGTCGCGAACTTCATTGCCACTTACGATGGGACTCCGACGCATCCGGATGGGGTCGAAGCCGGGATACCAGCTTGGGTCGGATGGCAGCACTTCTTTAACTTCTTCATTATGGCGATGGTCATCCGCTCCGGGTTCTTGATTCGCAACCAAGAACGTCCCGAGGCATACTGGACCCCGAATGACGGTGGATTCTTCTCCCCGAATAAGATGAACTCGCCCCAAAAGGTCTCGATCCAGCAGTGGATTCACCAGAGCTTTAACGTGCTGTGGGTCGTCAACGGGTTGGCGTTTTACATCATGGTGTTTGCGACCGGCCACTGGATGCGCATCGTGCCCACCAACTGGGATATTTTCCCGAACATCGTGTCAGCGGGCGTCCAATACATGTCCTTGGACTGGCCGGCAGAAAACTCGTGGATCTACTACAATGCGCTGCAGATCATGACGTATTTCATCACCGTCTTTATCGCAGCCCCGCTTGCAGTCCTCACGGGTCTACGGCTCTCCACCTGGTGGCCGCAAAAAGCCGACCGCATCAACAAGGTGTTTACCTTGCCGGTGGCACGCAAGATTCACTTCTTCACGATGGTCTACTTCATCTTGTTCATCATCGTGCACCTCTTCTTGGTATTCACCACGGGCGTGCTGACGAATATGAATATCATGTTCACAGCTCGAGAGGCTAGTGACTGGTGGGGCATTGGGGTGTTTGCGCTCTCTGTCGCGGCGACGGTGGGCGTGGCATGGTTGATCAAACCCATCTTCGTCTCCCCGATAGCCGAGAAGACCGGGACCGTGTCCACCCGCTAAGGTTCCTGTCCAACCGCAAGTGCGTACTGCTCCTCGGATACTGTCCACCTCGACCAGTATTCGAAGAGCAGTTCTGCGTTTTGGCGGCTTCTGAACTCATGTTACGGGCCCTGGCGGTTACCTTCGCTGACCCGAGGTACCAACTCGCACCCCACAAGCAGGCTCTCAGACCACGGATTGTCCGCGAACTGTCGACTCCCGTTACTCGTCATGGCCTAAACGTCAGCGTCCAGGGCCGGGAGTATGAGCTCCCTTTTCCAGATCCTTCATGATCTGAGCTTTCAGCGCACTAGGGTCCTCCGATCTTGAGGCCTGGTTAAAGCGCAAGGGCGTGCTCCCGGCTTGTACCGGAGCACGCCCTTGGCCGATTCAATGTCGATGAATCGATAGGCAGGCTTTGCGCTGGATCACTGCCTATCGATCGCGTTACTTTCGATATTGAATCTTGGCTTGGATGGCCGTGATATTTTCAGGACCGATGAGTGTCAATTCTTCGGTAAGTAACCCGTCGTCTTCACCTACGTGCCGTCCGCAAACGTAGGCTACTTCGTTTGCAAAGAGAGGGCTGCGGGCTGTGAATTCAAACGATTCGATGGTTTTATGTTCCCGCTGTTGCTGGAAGCTGGCCATAATATTCGTTGCAGACAGTGGTCCATGGACGACCAAACCGGGGTAGCCCTCAACCGCGGTCGCGTAGGGCAGGTCGTAGTGGATCCGGTGGGAGTTGAATGTCACCGCCGAGTAGCGGAAGAGCGTGATTTCGTTCGGCTGGACTTTATTCGTCCAGTCCCAGTCGCCTTCGGGTGGTGTCGTTGCGCGCGGTGGCTTCGGTTGCTGTGGCGCATCCGGGTCGACCGGTGCTGCCTCGCGATACACGATTGTCTGATGCTCGGTGAGCGCTAGTGCGTCTTGCGCATGGATATCATGGCGTAGCCCGAGGAAGATCAGGTTGCCGCCTCTGCCGCGTTTCGGCGTGATGCTGTCAATCGTCGTGGTCTTGCTGATGCGCTCACCCAACGGGATGGGCGTGTGATACGTGATGCGGCTGCCAACCCACATCCGCCGGGGGAAGGGGAAAGGCGGCAGGAACCCACCAAGTTTTGGGTGTCCATCTTCGCCGAGCTCACTCATCCCGGCTGTCGGGGTGAACTGCAACCAGTGACCCAGCGGGAACAGATGCTGCTCATCCGGGTTGGGTAGTTCAAGAATTGCTTGCAGATTGCGCATCGCAGAGCGTGATGCGATATCTTCTGTCGTTTCGCTTCGGGAGATCCAGTCCTGGTAATCCGTGTCAAGAATTTGGGAGGGTGATGAACCCATGGTGATCGTAGTTCCTATCGTGGTAAAAGACTGTCGGCGTTCGAGCGCTAGTGGAAGATCGTGCGGAGAGAAAAATCAGTGATACCCCAATAATGCGAAGCTGTCGTGGCCCCTGCAAAGCAGCGGCCACGACAGCTTGAAAAGTTCTCACACTATGAGGTGATTCAATGCTAGGTTCTTACTGGATACCACCGCGTGAGACAAGCTGCGAGGCGATCACATTGCGCTGGATCTCGTTGGTTCCTTCACCGACGATCATCAGCGGAGCATCACGGAAGTAGCGTTCGACGTCGTACTCCGTGGAATACCCGTAACCACCGTGAATGCGAACGGCATTCAGCGCGATCTCCATGGCAGCTTCTGACGCGAAGAGTTTTGCCATGCCGGCTTCCATGTCGGAGCGCTGGCCGCTGTCGTACTTCTCGGCCGCGTAGCGGGTGAGCTGGCGCGCAGCGGTGAGTTTCGTCGCCATATCCGCTAGGTAATGGCCGATTGCCTGGTGCTTCCAGATGGGCTTGCCAAAGCTTTCGCGTTCTTGGGCGTAGTTCAGCGCGTCTTCGAGTGCCGCAGCTCCTACGCCCAAAGCACGCGAGGCTACCTGGATACGTCCGGTTTCTAGGCCGCGCATCATTTGGCTGAAGCCTTTACCTGGTTCAGTTCCGAGAATCTGTGCTGCAGGAGTGCGGTAGTCTTCGAAGATGAGTTCACAGCTCTCGACGCCCTTGTAGCCCAGTTTCGGCAGGTCGCGTGACACGGTGAGGCCGGGGCCTTTTTCGACGAGAACAATTGAAATGCCCTTGTGCCGGGGTTCAGCATTGGGGTCGGTCTTGCACAGCAGCGCGATCAGATCAGAGGTACGTGCGTTTGAGATCCATGTCTTTGCGCCGTTGACAACGAGGTCATCACCATCTTGCACCGCGACAGTCCTCATTGCTTGTAAATCGGAACCGCCGCCGGGTTCTGTCAGAGCCATGGTGGCACGAAGTTCACCGGTAGCCATTCGAGGCAAGTATTTCTGCTTTTGTTCCTCGGTACCAAATTCAGTCAGCAGCTTTGCGACCACTGTGTGGCCACCCATCGCGCCGGCTAAGGACATCCAACCGCGAGCCAGTTCTTCAGTGACTTTTGCGTAAGCCGGCATGGAGACCGGGTTGCCATCGTATTCTTCAGGCACAGCGAGCCCGTAGATGCCCAGTTCTTTCATCTGTTCAATCCAGGCTTCTGGATATTCGTTCGCTGCCTCGACTTCGTTGACAGCAGGTTTTACGTCGCGGTCGATGAAGGTTCGAACTGTCTCGATGAGAAATTCTTCTTCTTCGGTGAGGACGTTATCGCCAATGATTGTCATGAGGAACTCGACATCCGTTCGTTGTGGTTCAAAATTAGCAGCGGACGGACTTCTCGCCCTGCTGGCATTAATCATATAATATATAAAATAAAGTAGAACGCAAGAGCTTCTTTAGCAGGGCTGCGCAAGATTCGGTGATTTCGCTGGTCAGAACTGTCATTGGGAATTCTTCCCTCGACGTATGCGGAAGATTGAATATAGTTAATAGAGATGGTGAAGAGCGATTGCGACATCGCGAAGCCAATCCAATGGCACCAGGTTGTGAGGTCAACAATGAAGAGAATGTCTCCGAGGAAGCAGCTTAGCGATGAGGTCGCCTCCTATTTGAGAGAAGCCATAGTGGCCGGTGAAATCGCACCGGGCAGTTCCGTTCGAGCAGAGGCTGTGGGCGAGCTCTTGTCGGTCTCTGCGACTCCTGTCAGAGAGGCCCTGCATACGCTTAAGGTCGAGGGTTTTCTCGAGCTCATTCCTCGGAAGGGCTTCATCGTAGCGTCCCTACATGCCAAGGATATCCGCGATATCTTCGAAGCACATGCACTTATTGCAGGAGAATTGACGGCTCGTGCAACCGCCAACATGAGCGCGGAACAGTTGCGATCGCTGCAGCAAATACATGAGAAAGTCCTCGCTGCCGCAGATAAACAAGACCACGAGCTGCTTGAAAAAGAAAACCACGACTTTCACCGAACAATTTATTTTCTTGCAGACTCCGAACGGCTGCGGTGGGCGCTGGGCTCCTTCCTGCGTTATGTGCCACGCGCTTTCTATTCACAAATCCAAGGATGGCCGGAGACGACTAGCAGGGACCACACGGAGATCATCGAAGCGATCAAAGACGGCGACTCAGAAGTCGCCCGGCACGCTATGGCGCAGCATATTCGCAACTCTGGTGAGAAGTTAGCCGAATATATCGAAAAACGTCATGCTGAGGCGAACCAGAAACATGAGTCGGTCACCGAAGGGTAAATCCTCACTCTTCACTCAATAATGGCTGCTCTCGACCTGCTGATCACGGCCATAGTTATCGGTTACCGGCGAACCGCGCCTGACCTTCGGCAGCCTTGAACTCAGCAGTGGTATCGACATTATTCCGCTGGCTGTGGGCCTCTTTGGGCTCGGAGAAATCCTGTTCCTGGCCGAGAAGAAGATCAAAGGTTCCGGTGCACTGGCAAGATCGACGGGATCCTGCCCACCCGGGACGACTGGCGAAAATCCCGTGGCGCCATCGGACGCTCGAGTGTCCTGGGCTTCTTCCTCGGTATCCTGCCCGGTGGTGGCGGTTCGCTGTCGTCCATCGTGGGTTACGGCGTGCAGAAGAAATTCTCCAAGAACCCCGAGCAGTTCGGTAAGGGCGCCATTGACGGGCTAGCGGCAACCGAAACCGCAGATAACGCGTCATCGAACTCGGCGTTCATTCCGCTGTTGACCCTGGGGCTGCCACCGAACTCGGTGCTGGCACTGCTCTTTGGTGTGCTGATGCTGCACAACGTCACCCCTGGTCCAACCATGATCGAAGAACACCCCAACGTGTTCTGGGGTGTCATCGCGTCAATGTACATTGGCAACGCCCTGCTGCTGCTCTTCAACCTGCCCGCCATCGGAGCGTTCGTGCAGATTCTGAAGATCCCAGCCGGGCTGATGTTCCCATTCGTTGTCGTCATCGCATTCTGTGGTGTCTACAGTGCCAACAACCAGCTGTTCGATGTATTCGTCGCAGCAGTATTTGGCATCATCGGGTTCCTATTGAAGAAGTATCGCTTCGATATGACTCCGGTCATCCTGGGCTTCATCCTGGGCCCGGTTATCGAAAACGGTTTCCGTCGCACCATGGTGATGAGCGATGGCAGCATGACCATCTTCTTCGAGCGTCCCGGAACCATCATCATGATGGTGATCATCGCCGTCATTGCCGGTGCTATGGCTTATGTGTCGCACCGCCGCAAGAAATCCGTCATTACTGAGGCAACGAAAGAATCAGCCGACGTCAGCTAGGGCATTGAAGATGTCTTCCTAAGCTTCGGTAAGCAAAGGGCCGTCACGGTACAGCGCGGTATCACGCCGCAGTTCTGCACCGTGACGGCCCTTGTTTAATTACAGGAGAGTGGCAGCCGGTGAGCGAGCATTCGCAACGCAGGTCCTCGGCGGTTTCGAGCATGCCGTCTGCGGTGGGGTGCTTCTTTCCGCTCGCGCTGCTACGAACCCAAGCCAATAAAACGTACACCGGGATACCAGTGCGTTCGCGACCCCACACCTGCGGCTAAGCTCTTCACCAGGCTTCGAGGCCCGGGCCTCGTTCCCAACTGCCGTTCTGCGTTACTCCTAAGCAAACTAAGAAATGACGACTGACTTTCTGGAAGTCAGTCAGCTCTCCAGATTGAATTGATACGTGTTTTGAATCACACACCGCCTGAAAAGGTAATGGCCGTGTATTAGTCGTCCGTGTAGGTTTGAGGATCAGAGAACAGAGAAAAGTGAAGGAGATCTCATGAAACGTGCCTCTCGGCGCTTAACGGGACGTAAGTTTCTCGTTGCAACAGCCTCAGTGTTAGGTCTCGTCGGACTTGGCGGGTGCGCAGCTGGCGCCGGTTCAGGCGACAGCAATGGTCAAGACAGCTCGGGTTTCGAATACGGAGCTTCACAAGAAGAAGTAAATGAAGCTATTGCAGACCTTGAGCCGATCACGTTGACGTACCAGCCTGCAGCGAATTCTGCGGAGGCACCAGGCAACGAGATAGCGCACGAATTCAAAGAAAAGGTCGAGTCGAGATCTAATGGGCAGATCACTGTCGATATCGTCTGGGGCCACGGGATTGCTTCAATCGAAGAGACTGAGGACGCACTCGCCGACGGGCGTATAGATGTCAGCCATGCTGTGCCGATTTATAAACCTCAAGAATTCCCAGAAATCGATGCTCTCAGTAACTTGCTGGGGACTGTTGGCGGATCGCCTATGGAGGGTGAGTTGATTGCCAACGCTGTGGCAGCAGACCTCGCGTGGGGGACGCCAGACTTACTGCAATCCTATGAAGATGCTGGCATAGTGCCACTCGTTCCTGCATATGGCGGGGGCTATTACACGATGTGCACTGAACCGGGTGGTAGCGCCGACGATTGGGACGGACGCCAGTTGCGTATTGCGAGCACTGCCCAGGCTGAGCAGGCGACAGCAATAAACGCAACCCCTGTCTCTCTGGAGTATCCAGAACTTTATGAAGCGATGCAGCGGAATGTGATCGACTGCACGTCCTTGCAACTTAATACAGCAGCCATAGCAGGACTATTCGAAGTTGCACCGAACATCACCTATACCAACGAAGTAAGCTTCACGCGGGCCTTGTCAGCGACGTTGGCAGGTGCGAATTTTAAAGATCTTCCGTTAGCCTACCAGCAGATCATTTTCGATAATGCCATCAATGAATATGCAGTCACCATGCATGACTTTTTCGACACGGGTAGTGAAGGCATAGCTCAAGCGAAAGATCTAGGTGGAGAGATCGAAGAGTTTGACACTGAAACAGTCGAAGCCTTGAAAAAATCAAATGAAGAAATAGTGGCTGACATTAGCGAAGGCGGCTCTCTAGGGGAGGACGTCGAATCCCGACTTACTGAGTCAATCGAAAAGTGGCAGAACGAGGTAGCAGAGTTGGGTCTTGAGGATGAGGGGACTCTCGCTAATTTTGATGAGTGGTACGACGGCTCCACTGACGACTTCCGGGAACTCGGCCGGATGCTCTTCGAGGAGACTGCTCTGAACCACAGGCCCGAGTAAGGAAGCTTAGCTGAAGGGCGAGCATTGATAACCCGTCTGATTTGATTACTGTCGGGGCCCGCGGGGTCGATGGACTATCGAGTGCTTACGCCTTGGGTTAGGCAGGCTATAGGAGCACACTGCGCACACTTGGAAACTGCTTCGGACTTGCTAACACATTTAGGCGCTGAGATGTGCCCCGTGGCAGCAAAGCCTACGAGTTGATGAACTCTCGAGGGGGTTTTAAGAATAGTTCGCCTCGCTTCAGAATTATCTTCTCTTATCAGTCAAACTGGCCTGTCATATCATTGAGATGCGGCGAGCTCTGGGCTATTAGTGTGAAGCTGGTGATGAGTGAGCGATCTTTCTGCGCCCCAGACCATCAAGCGAGAAGCGCTACTTAAGGAATTCACAACCAATGACTACATACAGCACCCAAGTCTATCTGACCTCTCGCCCGGTAGGTTGGCCGAGCTCTGACAATTTCGCAACCATTCGAACTAGCCTGCCTACTCTTTCCGATGGCGAGATTCGCGTCGAGAATGAGTATATTTCAGTGGATCCCTACATGCGCGTACGGATGAGTGCGGGTAAAAGTTACACTGATCCTTACGAGATCGGGCAAGTGATGACTGGCTCTGCGATAGGTCGTGTCATCGATTCAACTGTAGAAAAATTTCCTGAGGGTACCGTGGTATCACACCGGTTAGGGTGGCGAGACATCGCACAGGGCCCTGCCGAAGCGTTTCATCCTCTCGATCCTGTTTCCGACAGTCTGCCTCTCTCAATTTATTTGGGCTTGTTAGGCGTCACAGGTATGACCGCGTATGTGGGCCTTACCAGGATAGCCAAGTTGCAAGAGGGAGAGTCTGTGTTTGTGTCCGGTGCGGCTGGCGCTGTCGGTACAGCCGTAGGTCAATTCGCCCGTCTGCTCGGAGCCTCGAAAGTGTACGGCTCTACGGGAGGGACGGAGAAATGTCGCCTCATCACAGATAAATATGGATTTGACGAGGCCATCGACTACAAGGCTGCGCCGATTCGCAAACAGGTCAATGATGTTATAGGCGATGATGGGCTCGATGTGTATTTTGACAATGTAGGTGGAGATCATCTTGAAGCTGCCATAGATGTACTTGCACCATATGGAAGAATCGCATTGTGCGGCATTATAGGGCAAATTAACGATCCCGAGCCTCAGCCCGGTCTGACCAACGTAGACAAGATGCTTAAACAGAAACTGCAGCTTCAGGGGTTTGTTATTAGCGATTACATAGACGAGGTAGCGGAGGAGTTTCACCGCGTAGTCGGAGGGTGGTATACCGACGGCAAGTTAGTCTATGACGAGACTGTAGTCGACGGAATTCATAACAGTGTAGACGCATTTCTGGGATTGCTGCGGGGCGAGAACACGGGGAAAATGCTCGTCAAGATCTAGCACTGCATCTGTTGTTCACTGAGACCTGTCTCGCCCGGCGACTATCCAAGCATTCCAACTGAACGTAATACATACGAAAGGTATTCATTTATGGCTAATATTGCGAAATCTGCCCAGTCCAAAAATGTCATACGAAACGGTGGTCAAATCCTAGCCGAGGCTATCCGGCTCAATGGGGTTGATTGCGTATTTGGCCTTCATGGTGGGCATCTTGATTCCTTCTTATATGGGATCGTTGACGAAGGAATGCGTTTTATTGATGTGCGCCATGAGGCAGCCGCAGTCCATGCTGCTGATGGTTATTCGAGATCAAGCGGTCGACTGGGGGTTTCGGTCGTTACTTCGGGCCCTGGTGTTACTAATGCGATCACTGGCGCAGCGGTTGCTAACGTTGACAGCATTCCCCAACTCATCGTAGGTGGCGCCCCTCCTATACGTGACGAAGGAAAGTTCGTTTTACAAGGCGGGGTAGACCAAGTTGCCCTTATGAAGCCGGTAACAAAGCAAGCCTTACGTGTTTCTGATATCCGTCGCATCCCTGAATATGTAGACCTAGCAATTAGAACTGCGACCCGAGGGCGTCCTGGCCCAGTTTATCTAGAGGTGCCAATTGATGTACTTTTTGATCGTATTCAAGAAAGTAAGGTGCCCAAGTTCCCTGCTGTTGCAACCCTCCAAGGCTCGAGACCATCAAACTCTCTCATTCATAAAGTAATCAATTCGCTACAGCATGCACAACGCCCAGTGATTATATGTGGTAATGGGGTCTTCTTCGACGATGCTCAGAATTGTCTACGAGAGTTCGCTGAACGATTTCGTGTTCCTGTGTTTGGAAATAGCAGGGCGTTAGGTATTTTGCCTCATTCTCACGAACTATACGGAGGCTTGGTTTCAGGTCTCAATGCGCTAGACGATAAACCCGACTGGATTCTGCTTTTGGGTGGGCGTGCCTCCCAAATGACCCTAGGAACTCGAGGCTCAAGCTTCGTGAGTGAAGACGCGGATTTGTTCCAAGTCGACGTGAATCCTGAAGAAATCGGTCGAAACTTCCCCATCACCGATAGTTTCGTCGGAAGTATTAAAGCATTCCTTGAAGAGGCTCTCGAGGTTGGCGGACAAAATCAGCCTTCTGTCAGCTCTGATTGGTTAAAATCAACGAGAGCCCAGAATTTTGCGCATGATGTTTTTGAAGAAGAAGCGCTTAGCCACACAGGTGATTTACACCCATATTGGTTCGGTCGAGAGATCACTGACGCAGCACCTAAAGATAGCATTTTTGTAGCTGATGGCAGTGAAACATACCACTGGGTTGAGCCAATTGCTAAGCTCGATAAACCAGGGCACTGGCTGGGCCACGGCTATTTCGGCTGTTTGGGTATTGGTCACCCTTACGCAATAGGCGCTAAAATTGCTAACCCCGATAAAACAGTAATTCAAGTTGTTGGCGACGGCTCGACAGGGTTCAATATCCAAGAGTTCGACACCATGGTTCGTCATGACATTCCTGTTATTACTTTTATTAATACCAACCAGTCTTGGGGCATCTCTGCACACGGTCAAGACGCACTCACGAATCGCCGAGTGGGTACAGACCTACCAATTACTCGGTATGAAGACGTGATGAAATCATTCGGCGGGCATGGAGAAATCGTGCGGCACAGAGATGAGATTGCTCCAGCCTTGCAACGTTCGATTGACTCAGGCTTGCCATCAGTTATCAACGTATTGACCGATCCTGCAATCGAGTCACCTAGAGTACGAAAGATGATGAAGGGCATTCGAGAAAATGCGGGCCTTGATGACGCTGACGCTCAAACCGAGAAGCCCATCGCCATTCCATACTATGACCCCATCGAGCGTTAGAGGATGACTCAGATCATTTCCAACGTTCAAACTCGATCTGTGATAAATCGTTAACTCTCTTTTACCAGTCCATCTCATAAAGTTTGTGATGCCCGTGATGATAAATCTAAGCTCGCAGCACAAGCTAGCTACGGGCCCCTTTCAATGAGTCTGTAAGAGCATCTAGAAAGGGGCTCGCGGATAGCATAGGAGTGAAATCAATATGGAAGAGCAAATTGCGGTTGTTACCGGAGGAGCAAGCGGAATAGGAGCTGCGACTTCAGAACTCCTTGGCCAGAGTGGGAAGACCGTCGTTGTCGCAGATGTCGACGCTAAGCTAGGTCGCACACATGTTGAAAATTTAATACGGCGCGGTATCAAAGCAAGTTTTGTGCAAACGGACGTTAGCGAGCCAACGGATATTCAGCATTTGGTTGCTAGCACCATCGAGAATTTCGGTGCCCTCGACATTATGATCAACAACGCGGGCAGGGGAGCATACGGCCCCGTGCATGAGCTTGATATTTCTACCTTCGATGAAATCATCAAGCTCAACCAGTACGGGGTATTTTATGGACTCCATTTCGCCTCAAGAGCGATGATCGAACTCGGCCGGCCTGGCGTCATCGTGAATACGAGTTCTGCGTCCGGAACCCTTGCCACGCCCTCCCTCTTCGCGTACAACACGGCCAAGGCAGCGGTATCAATGATGACGGCAGCCGCCGCTCATGACCTAGCAGAGCACGATATCCGAGTTGTTGCGGTAGCACCAGGTGTCGTCGAAACACCCATCACCCAAAAGTACAAAGATAAAGGCCCCGAAGTAGAAAGATCATACTTAGCAAAACATATGCGTCGTCAATGGATTGCAGCCTCTGAGGTAGCTGAAACCATCAGCTTCCTGTGCTCGGAACGGGCTCGCGCGATTAACGGTAGCGTGGTTCAAGTTGACGATGGTTATGTGAATTTCAAATAACAGAAGCCGTAAGGCAGGTTTCATATTACAACTTAGGTGTCTTCAACCGATCTTCGCCTGATATGAGCCCTCCCTATGGGAGAAGTTCTAATTCAAAACATACGCGCCATATTTTAGCAACGATGGGATGGTGCTAATTAAGATGGGCAAGGCGGCCATCCTTACGCAAAGTGATGCTCAAATAACTTCGACTAGGCATGATCACACGTACTCCCATACTCTCCAGAAGCAACGCTGCTTCGGATGTTAAATAAACGACTATATTCATAAACAGGAGCAGCTGTGAACGCAATTAAAGCTGAGCTAAGCGGGCCTGGGAAGATTCACTTGTCAGATTTGAAATTTGGCACGCTTGCTAAGGACGCAGTTCGAGTCCGAGTAGAATACGTCGGTGTATGCGGTTCGGACCTTCACTTTTTCAAGATGGGGCAGGCAACAGCAGGAACACCCTTTGGCCACGAGATCGTCGGCAAGGTAGTTGAGGCAAGTCACGACGATCTGGGCGCTCTCGTGGGTAAGCGAGTTGTCGTAAACCCATATAGGTTTTGTAACACGTGCTATTTTTGTCACTTGAACAGTCCTGCAAACTGCAAAAACAGAGCCCCCTCTTTTACCACCGGCTTCGCTTCCCACGTTGATGTAACGGTTACACCTGATCGTAGTAATGTTCTGCTGGTCGAACAGAGTATGCCGAGCCAAACAGCGGTTCTCGCGGAACCTATGAGTGTAGCGGTGAGAGCTGTGAAGCAAGCCCTGAAAGCAGGCATAGTAGCAGAACCAGGGTCTAGCCCATCGTTGGTCCTTGGAGCCGGTCCCATCGGCCTGTTAGTTATCCACGCTCTCAAGACGCATGGATTTGATAATGTATGGGTTCTCGATAAATCTGAAGCCAGGTTAGACCTTGCGAGCACAGCTGGTGCCAACAGAGCATTTCAATCCATGGAGACCTTAGACGCTGCACTTAGTGCGCTTCCAGACCAGGACGCGGGCATAGGCGGGACGGATTTACTCCCTCCAGTTAGGTACATTTTTGAATGCTCCGGAGCTGTGCCACTTCTGGCTCATGCTGCTCACGATTGGCTTGGCCGTGCTGGCGTAATCGTGCAAGTAGGTCTATTCGGTCAGCCAGCTAGCGTCAACATTGATTCACTTCTACGAAAAGAAGGCTCTTTAGTTACCAGTTATGCGTATTCAGCCGCCGATTGGCCGGTCGCTATGGAGATTTTGAGCAGAGTAACGCCCTCGGAAATAGTGACAAAGTTCGATGGGCTTGACTCACTACAAGAGACGCTGGTGAGGCTCAAAGATGGTGAAATTGCCCGTAAACCAATTATATCTGTGAACTGACATGAAGCGACCTGTGTTCTGGTCTTCCTTTATAAGGTCTCAGGGGCGCGCCTGATCACAGCTCAGGCATTTTTTGGGCGCTTGGCAGTTCGCTGGGCTTCCCCACTACGCCCCATCCTCACGATAGGGGTTTGCCGCCGAGTGTAGCCGTGTTGCGACGAACTCGCGTGAAATCGTGCTGGGATACGGCTCAACAAGAGATGAGCATTGAAACCTGATACAGAGATTCTGCGGTGGTAATGCCTTATATTTGCCTCCCGCTGCGGTATTGTGAGTTTGAGCACTAAAGAGGAGATGTATGTTTGACCTGTATAAGCCAAGCGAAGACCACGATGAACTGCGTGCTGCGGTGCGCGACGTCGTAGATAAAGAAATCGCCCCGCATGCGACCGAGGTTGATGCAGAAGCACGGTATCCGCAGGAAGCCCACGATGCGCTGGTAGACACGGATTTCTTTGCCGCTCATATCCCCGAAGAATACGACGGCGTCGGAGCTGATGCGCTCGCAGTCGCGATCATTATCGAAGAAGTCGCGCGTGGGTGTATGTCGTCGTCGCTCATTCCAGCGGTGAATAAACTTGGTTCGATGCCAATCCAGCTCGGCGGCAACGAAGAAATCAAGCAGAAGTACCTCCCGCGCTTGGCAGCCGGTGAAGCAACCATCTCCTATGGCCTATCCGAGCCAGAAGCCGGCTCTGATACCGCAAGCATGAAGACCCGCGCGACTCGCGATGGTGATGACTGGATCCTCAACGGGACCAAGGCTTGGATCACCAACGCTGGAGTCAGCGAGTTCTACACGGTGATGGCCGTGACCGATCCGGACGGCAAGCGCGGCAGCAACGTCACCGCTTTTGTAGTCGAGAAATCTGATGAAGGCTTTAGCTTCGGAGCTAAAGAGCGCAAGCTCGGGATCAAGGGGAGCCCCACCCGGGAGCTCTTATTCGATAACTGCCGTATCCCCGGGGACCGCGTGGTTGGAGAAATCGGCGGTGGGCTCAAGCTGGCCCTGCAAACCCTCGATCACACCCGCGTCACCATCGCGGCCCAAGCCGTGGGAGTAGCTCAAGGGGCGCTGGACTACGCGATTGATTACATCAAAGAACGTCAGCAGTTCGGGCAGCGGATTGCCGATTTCCAAGGTATCCAGTTCATGGTCGCCGATATGGGCATGAAGCTGGAAGCTGCCCGTCAGCTCACCTATGTGGCTGCTGCCAAGAGTGAGCGCAACGACGCAGATCTGGGCTACTACGGGGCTGCAGCGAAGGCTTTTGCTTCCGATGTCGCCATGGAGATCACCACCGATGCCGTGCAGTTGCTCGGCGGTGCCGGATACGTCCAGGACCACCCTGTCGAGCGCATGATGCGTGACGCTAAGATCACCCAGATCTACGAAGGCACCAACCAGGTCCAGCGCCTCGTGATGGGTCGCAAACTGCTCAGCTAAATCGATTCACCGGTGAGCTGCTAGTTTGCAGTGCTCAACCGGTGTTGCCTTGCGGTGTGTGGACTACAGTCCCTACGGAGGCCCTCAGAACGCGCCCAAAGCGCGTCTCTGAGGGCTATTCAATGACGTTTGATCAAATGCGTGTCTAACGCGTCTATCACCAGGCCAGACTGGCCACGGTGTATTCTGGGGCTTTGGTTGATGGCTTAGAGGAGTATTGATGGGGGCTAGCGGGTGAGGTCGCATACTAGTGCACAGAGTCACCAGGGAGGGTGGCCGTTTGCGGTCTCTGCAGCAGCGTTGCTCCTCATATTCGTTGCCTCCGGTTCACCTACTCCGCTGTTCAATATGTACCGCGAGACGACGAGCATTACAGACGCACACCTCGCGCTGACAACCTCTCTATATTTCACTACCACGGCATTATCATTACTGCTGTTAGGGCGGCTATCAGATTATCTCGGCCGCCGTGCTGTATCTATCGCTGCCGTGCTGATTGGCGCCGTCGGGTGCCTGGTATTAACGCAGATAGATGGGCCCGCAGTGCTGGCCATTGGACGTCTCTTGCAAGGACTGTCCTGCGGGATGGGGTCGACTGCGCTAGGCGCGTTTGTGGTAGATACTGCGCCGCCTCGGTCAGCCTGGTTAGCTGCGTTGATTACCGGCAGCGCTCCACCGTTCGCGATCCCCATCGGGGCGTTATTTTCCGGAGCGTTAATGAAGCTTCCCGATGTGACGCCCACATTGGGTTACCTCATTCTGAGCGCCCTCTTGGTGATCCTCGCCGTATGTATATTCGTATGTCCAGAAACTGTTCGACCCAAGCCGGGGGCGCTGCGCTCGACTAGACCGTATGTCCGCATCCCGGAGGGTTCGGGACGGATGATTTTTGCTGCGGGCGCGGCCTTTGCCGCCACCTGGTCGATGGGCGGGTTTTTTCAATCATTCTCGGCTTCTTTGACAGCCGACTACCTCGGCTCGAGTGACACGTTCGTCATTGCGCTCGTCTTTTCTGCACCTGTCTTGCTCAGTCCCATCGGAGGAGCCCTCAGCGGCCGACTCAAAGTAGCCACCGCGGTCCGTACCGGATTGATCGTATTCATGCTAGCGGTCATCGGATTTATCACCGCCTTGCAATTCGGATCAATTCTTTGGTTCCTGATAGCCGCCGTCGTGGCCGGTTTCGGACAAGGTGCCGCCAGCACCGGGGGTATGCGCAGTGTACTCACCTCAGTGAACGCCCCCGATAGAGCGGGCGTGCTCGCCACGATGTACCTGATCTGTTATAGCGCCGGAGCGATCCCTAGCCTCGTGGTTGGACAAGTGGCAGACCTCGTACCCATTCTTGTGATCGCTATAGGCCAGGGTATCTTGGTCGTGGTTGCTGCCGTAGTGTCGATGACGGTCATTCGAAACCCGCCACCAAAATCGGCATAAGGTCAGCTTCAGCTCGACCCGCTGCGTTGCTTCACCTGCATTGTTGACGAGAAAACCGCGTTATCGCTGCTACTCTTATGTGAACACTTTGCATAACCCTTGATGAGGTCGCTCATGCTGGATGCTTATCCGATTCTCACCCTCCTGCCGCCATTACTGGCAATCATCTTGGTGATCGTCACCAGGAAGGTTTTGATCTCGCTCGGGGCCGGGATCCTCGTCGCAGGTCTCATCCTGGCTGAATTCAATCCGCTGGCCATGGTCGTGTGGGTCTGGGATGCGATCGTTCGGCTCTTCTGGGCAGAGGGTGAGCTCAACTGGTTCACCATTTTGATCGTGGCGTTTCTCTTCCAACTTGGAATCATTACCGCTCTGGTGATGATGTCCGAGGGAGCTGCAGCGTTTACCGAATGGGCAGCAAAACGCATCAAATCCCGTCGTGGCGCTCAAGCGCTCACCGGGCTCCTGGGCATGATCATTTTTATTGACGACTACTTCAATGCGCTCGCCGTGGGACAGGTCGCCCGACCGATTACCGACCGCTATCGAGTCTCAAGGGCAAAATTGGCGTATCTCATCGACTCCAGTTCGGCGCCGGTGGTCGTTCTGATGCCGTTGTCCAGCTGGGGTGCCACCATCATGGGGATCATGGCTCCGGTACTTGCAGCCTCAGCGCTGATGGTCTCCCAGCTTGAGGCCTTCGTGCTGGCGGCCGCGATGAATTACTACGCGATCGCCGCACTCCTGCTGCTGTGGCTAACCATCTTCCTGGGGATTGACTTCGGTGCGATGCGCCGTGAAGAACACCGCGCCGTAGCCGGTGACGGTCTCTACAGAGCCGATGATGTCGCACCGGCTCAGCTCAATGACACCGTGCCAACGCCCACCCATGGTGTTATGCGCGCATTGCTCCTGCCGTTTATCGTCCTTTTCGTCGGCGTGATCATCGGAATGTACGTCTCCGGTGGCATCATCGGCGGCAGCTGGGCGCTGCTCGACACCCTGGAAAACACTGATGTCGCCATCGCGCTCAACGTCGGCGGCATCGCTGCCTTACTTGTCGCCCTGTATTACTGCCTGCGCTACACGAAAGACAGTACACAGTTTCCGACGGGCACCCGCCGTCGGGGAGTGCTGCATGGGGCGAAATCCATGTCGGGCGCCGTGCTGATTCTCCTATTCGCCTGGGTGCTGGGTGACTTGATCGGCGAACTTGGCACCGGTGAATACCTGGCATCACTCGTCGAGGCGCTGGCGATGCCGGCCGTGTGGTTGATCCCGGCACTATTCGTCATTGCTGCGCTCATTGCCTTTGCGACCGGGACGTCCTGGGGTTCCTTCGGCATCCTATTGCCCCTGGCCGGTGAGATGATGAACGCCGTCTCCGGCGGTGATGCGTTCTTGATCGCCAGCTTCGGTGCCGTCCTTGCCGGTGCGGTATGGGGTGACCACAGCTCACCGATATCGGATACCACGATTCTGTCGAGTACTGGTGCTGCCTGTTCGATCCCCACCCATGTCTCCACCCAGCTGCCCTACGCGTTTGTTGGCGCGCTCGCAGCTCTAGCGGGGTACGTAGTGTATGCGCTGACCCAAAGCGGCATCATCGGTCTCCTTGTGACACTTGGTTTAGTAGTGGGGATCGCTTTGGTGATTCGAAAAGTACGCCCACCCGTTCAAGAGCAGGATGTTGCAGCCGTGGGCGTCGCGCAGGATAACTAGAGCACCGCGCTGAAGTAGCGAAAGCTAAGTTATGAGCCGCCTTGACGAGGTGGAACCTCTACACTTTTGCTGTCAGTAAGACGCCTTCGCGAGTGTCACGTCGCTCGTGTTCAGCGAAGGTTGGTGCGGCGCACATGAAAAGGGTTCGACCATCTGAGCCCCCGAGAGCGCACGCGAACACGTTGAGGTCGCCGGTTGAAACCTGATCGACAATCTCGCCGCCTTTGGCCACGCGAACTACTCGCTGTCCGATCGCGTCTGCAACCCAAACGGTGTCGTCCTCGTCTCTGCACAGCCCGTCTGGGACTGCTGACACTGACTCGAGTACCTCGGCGATGTCCTCGCTCGTGGGCTCCGGTCCGAAACTCGCCCAGTCCTGCCGGGCTGACAGCTCACCTGAGGAGTCCACGTTGAAACTGCTGAGCCGATTGCCGAACGATTCCGAGACCACCAGGGTACCGCCGTTGTCGAGAAGATCCATCCCATTCGGGAAAGCGAGATCGTCAGCAGCGACCTCAGCCGAGCCGTCCGGTTGGACGAGTACGATATTTGCGGTTTGCACAGGAGCACCAGACATGAGATCGAAGCCGAACGAACCGACGTAGGCTCGTCCTGCCTCGTCGACAATCATGTCGTTGAGGTGCCACGTAGTTAATTCCGACAGGTCGGCGTGTTCGGTGAGCGAGCCATCTTCTTCTTGGCGTAGCACACGACGATCCCGCATCGATACGATCAGAAGTCGCCCATCTGGTAACCAGCCGAGCCCCGAAGGCTGTTCCGGCACAGTGGCTACTAGTTCTACTTTTCCAGCTTCACCAATGGCAAGGACCTGATGAGTGTAGAAGTCCGACACATATAGCTTGCCGTTGCGTCATCGAGGGCCTTCAAGATAGCTGAAGCCGGCGGCCAGTTCTTCTACGTTCGTCATCGGGGTGTCCTTTCGATAAAACTACTAACCAATTGCCGGTTCGGCCGACAGGATTTGAAGGGAGGGAGGCTTTTAATAACCGCTGTGCGGGAGTTCTTGAGATGTCAGTTCGGGCTGCGACTGCTGACGGTCCGCACGATGTAGGAAGTGAATTTGGGTTAGAAGGTGGTGCTGGCGCACAAATTGAAGCCTAAGTATGAGGTGGATCACTGTCAAGGGAGTGGGGCGGATGCTTTATCACAGCTCAACTCCCTAAGCGGTAGTCATTCGTGCTCTGAGCTAGGGCAGTCTGAAGTGAGGGCGCGCAGCGGAGGTATCGCTTCGTGGATGACTGTATGGCATCCTTCAAAAGATGCCGGGCAGTGTGCTGGACAAGCTGGCCGTGGCTATGGAATGAACAAGATATTCATCAGACTTCGCAGGAGCATTCATGATTCGTCGATCGGTTTCCGACGGCATTCTCACGTTAACTATTGATAATCCGAGCCAGGCGAACGCCCTGACCGCTGAATCCTTAGGCGAGTTGTGTGAAGCTTTTACTGAAGCATCTGAAGATACCGAGCTACGTGGAGTGCTACTTACCGCAGCCGGCGACAAAGGTTTTTCAGCGGGAATGCACACGGCCCAATTCGATCACACGAGCTCAACGCGTGCTTATGAAACGATCTCATTGTTGGGCAGCGTTTGCGAAGCAGTCAAAGACTGCGAGCTGCCAGTTGCCGTGGCCATGCGTGGCTACGTTATTGGGGGAGCGCTAGAGATCGCCGCTGCAGCAGACTTCCGGGTAGGGGGCAGCTCATCTTGGTATTCGATGCCTGAGGTACGGATCGGCATTCCCTCCGTGCTCGAATCGGTCAACCTTCACCGACTCCTGGGGTGGACCAAAGCTCATGAACTGATCCTCACGGGAAATCAATTTTCCGCAGATGATATGGAACGCTACGGTTTCTTGAACTGTGTGGTGCCCGATGCTGACGTTGAGGAAAAGGCGCTGTCGTACTTGCGGAGCACCATGAAATCTGACCGTGAAGTCATTGCACAGCAGAAGCGACTCTTTCGAACCTGGAAAAATACGTTTGAGCGAGAAGCGATTGCTGACTCAAGGAAAGAATTCGCACTAGCTTTCGCACGGAAAAACGACTAAGCCTTATCGCTCAATTCGCTATAGGACAGGGCGTCCTGGACGTGTGATCCACCTGCCGTAGGTGCAAGATTCTTGCGAGATCGTACGTGCCCGGGACAGGGGCTGAACTAAATGCGTCAAAACATGGACAGGCCGGGCGTTCACTCGGTAACATGCATCACAGTGATTGGGCTCACAAGTGAGCCCGTATATGTTTAGTCACACCACACCGTGTAGGAAGAGTGAGCAGATGTATCCAGGTCTTTGGGCTGCCAAGAATCCCGATAAGCCCGCCGTTATTATGGCTGACACTGAGGAGACGCTCAGTTATGCCGAGTTAGAAGATCGCTCGCTGCGGCTAGCGAATCATTTCCGCAGTCTGGGTCTGAAGCCGGGGGATCATGTTGCCATGATCGCCGAGAACCGGATGGAAATCATCGAAGCGTACTGGGCCGCGCTGCGCAGTGGAACGTTTATCACCGTGGTGAACCGTCACTTGACCGTGCGGGAAAGCTCGTACATTATTCACGACTGTGATGCTTCCGTCGTGCTGATTTCTGTCGGCCTGTCGATTGCTGAAGAACTCAACGAGGTCTGCCAGGACATCCCGCATCGCATTGCCGTGGGCGGCACTCTACCCGGGGCTGAAGAATACGAGTCCGTGCTGGCTGCGGCGAGCCCGGTTCGGCCAGAGTATGAGCCACGCGGTGACGATATGCTGTACTCCTCGGGTACTACCGGCAACCCGAAGGGGATTTTGCCAGCATTGAAGGACCAGCCGGTCGAAGATGAAGACATTCCGTTAGTGCAGCTCTTTACCCAGCTGTACGGTTTCGACGAGAACTCGGTGTACCTATCACCAGCCCCGCTGTATCACGCGGCCCCGATCCGATTTGTGATGACCACGCACTCTCGTGGTGGCACTGTCGTGGTCATGCCGAAGTTCGACCCGGAAACGGCGTTGTCGCTGATCGATAAATATCAGGTCACCCATTCGCAGTGGGTGCCGACGATGTTTATTCGGATGCTGAAGCTGCCTCAAGAGGTACGCGATCAATATGATGTCTCGAGCATGAAGGCTGCCATCCACGCTGCAGCTCCTTGCCCCGTTGAGGTCAAGCAGAAAATGATTGAATGGTGGGGCCCGGTTATCCACGAGTACTATGCCGCGACAGAAGCCAACGGCATCACCGTGCTCAATAGCGAAGAGGCACTGGCCAAGCCCGGCTCCGTGGGGCGCGATGGGTTGATGGGTACCGCGCACATCGTGGGCCCCGATGGCGAAGAGCTTCCCGCCGGAGAAATAGGAACGATCTATTTTGAGATCGAAGAGGGTCGCGAGCCATTCGTCTACTACAAAGACGATGAGAAAACTCGAGGCAGCAGGCACCCGGTACATGAGCGGTGGACGACTACAGGGGATCTGGGCTACCTCGACGAAGACCGCTACCTGTACATTGTGGAGCGTAAGAGTTTCATGATTATCTCCGGTGGGGTCAATATCTACCCGCAGGAAATCGAAAACGAACTCGCACTGCACCCGGATATCAAAGATCTAGCCGTCGTTGGTGCTCCGGACGATGAGCTTGGTGAAATCGTGGTGGCCTATCTTGAAGTTGAAGATCACGCGCAACCCGGTGAGGAATTGGCCGAAGAGATCCGCGAGTGGCTCAGCGATAAGCTCGCTCGGTACAAGATTCCTCGCCGTTTCCACTTCATCAACGAAGTGCCGCGTACACCGACCGGCAAACTCGTCAAGCGGAAGCTGACCGAGACTACAGCTGTGTAAGAGCGGATCGTAAGTGCGTAGATAGCTGCAACGCCGGACGGGGCCTTGGCCTCATCCGGTGTTGCAGCGTCTTGGCGAGTGATCCTCTGTTATGACCTGAGACCCTGCGCTCATGTTCTTATAGCTGTCCGGGCTTGAGCGCGACCCATAAGCCCTCGGCTTCAGCACACAGTGTTTGTCCGTCAAAGAGCTGCCCGCTCAAGAACTGTTTGCGTCCTTCGACCCTGGTTACATGCCCCTGGATGGTCAGTTCTTTATCCACCGGTGTGATCGACCGGAAGTCCGTATTCAGGTACGCAGTGCGAGAGGTGGGTAATTTTGCTCTGGTGCTCACGTTGCCGAGGAATTCGTCAAAGAGTAGCGTGACCGCGCCACCGTGCACGGCGTTGTTCATTCCGGTCCAGAACCTGCCCAAGGTGACCTTGCCTTCCATAGCAAATATTTCTTCTTGAAGTGGCTGTGAACCGTTAGGGCCCTGGTCGCGCTGTTTCAGTACGACATCGTCGTAGACAGTGGGCACGAGTGCTTGGCCTCGGTCGTCGCGTTGGGGCCATTGACCCCATAGACGTTCCGGATCAGGAACTTGCTGGTTTTCAAGTGACTGGGTCCATTGCTCGAGATCTTGAGCTAAACGTGTTGCCTGCTCCTCATCGAGTGTCGCTCCCGCCAGAGCATTAAGAAACGGCTTGAGCGCGTCAATCATTTGGCCGTATGAGTTGAAGAGCGGTGAGTCCCGGCGAGCGTTGGACACCAAGTCGCGCATGGCTGTTATGCCATCACGGTGTTCAGCAGAGGCATCTAGATTCGTAGCCATGGGTGATGAGAAACGGTTGTTGTGCATGAAAGTCTTCCGACGAAAGGATATACATCATATCTTCGATGTGGTCTATGTCGCTTATACCACGAATCCTTATTTCGCTCATCCCTGACGGCAGTGATTTATGAGGCAAGGCACTATTGCCGGGGCTGTCGAGGTTTGCGAAAGTGAATTTAGCCGATAACCATCTGACACGGGAAGTCGAGAATAACGTGAGCGAAAGAAAACCCCTTGCCCGCACCCAGGTACAAGTGCGATATCACGAATGCGATCCTTCAGGAATCGTCTTCCATCCGCATTATTTGACGTGGGCAGATATGGCGAGCTTCGACTGTCTCGAGGCGACCACAGGTCCATACTCGGACCTGGCGGATCGAGGCATAGGCCTCGTGGTGGCAGATTCCAGTGTTCGGTACCTGGCGCCGTGCACCGCGGGGGACGAGCTCGTGGTGTCAGGGTTCCTCGATCACGTCGGCACGACCTCGATGGTGCTGCGGTTCGAAATACATAAGCCTGACGATCTCGTAGCCGAGGTGACGAATCGATATGTTTGGGTCGACGCCGAGAGTGTGAAACCCATGGCGCTGCCAGAAGACATTCGCTCGAAACTGGTCGCGCATCTGCCCGAAGGCTAAATCGACCTTAGCTGTTACACGACTTCACAGTGACGACAGTCACGGTAGAGTTACTCCTGATAGAAGAACTAGGCCGCTTAGTAAGGGTATTCACTGGCGCCAGCAGAGGCGCACTGCGCTAGTTCTCTCCGGCATCACTTGAAAGATTTGAGCATGACAAATAATACTCACGTTCCTGTTAAGGACGCTGCAACAGTTATTTTATTGCGCGACGCTCCGGGAGGACCTGAAGCGTTCGTCATGGAACGGGCCATGACCATGGCATTTTCGGCAGGGGCCACGGTGTTTCCCGGAGGTAAAGTCGACCCAGCTGACACGGTCCACGACGAGCTCTTTGTCGACGAGGATATGCCGTACTGGCAGCAATCGCTCGGCACCACGGTTGAACAAGCAAAACGGCTCATGATGGCCGCAATCCGTGAAACGTTCGAAGAAGTTGGTGTGCTCTTCGCCCGCCCGATCAGTGGCGGGGATTTGGTGGACCCAAGCAAGTTCGAAGAGGAGCGCGCTCGCATCGAGGCGGGCGAACTCGTCTTTTCAGACTTCCTGGCGCAGAATCAACTCGCCCCCGACTTTTCCTATCTGCGGCCTTGGTCGCGATGGATCACCCCGGTTGGCGAGTCGAGACGCTACGACACCCATTTCTTTCTCGCTGCCTTTCCATACGGACAAGAGGCTCGGCTGGTTACCGAAGAAGCGACCTCAGCGTCTTGGATCAAACCCCAAGAAGCGCTGGATATGTTTGGTCAAGGCGCCACCTACTTAATGCCGCCCACCTGGGCCCAATTTGATCGGCTGAAAGAATTTAGCTCAGTGGATGATGCACTGGCTGCAACCCCTGAAACCGCGCCCATTGAGCCTGAAGTTGTAGTCGGGGCCAAGCCATTCAGAGTTCGTTTCCCTGGTGCAGAGAATTACTACTTACTGTCCCCGCAACACAACGACTCGAAGTCGTCCACCAACGCATCCTCGTAGCGGATGCGTTGCGTTGCGCTGGGACTGAGCTGCAGCAGAAGTCGCCTGCGGCGTCGATAGGAGGAAGAAGGTTTATATGACTGAACGGGACACACAAGTAGAAGAACGCCACAGCGCAGCCGAGAGCGCTTCGACCCTGGTGAATCTGCGAGACCTCGGCGGCATGCCGACCCAAGATGGCACCATAACCCGACATGGCGTTCTGTACCGCAGTGACGCGCCCTACCCGAACGATAGCGACCCGGTAACTGTCGACCAGTGGCCGCCGGCAGCTGTGCTTGATCTCAGGTCGCAACGAGAGCGCGACGACGTCGGTCACGAGTGGACCGAAGGTTCCAGGCTGTATCACTGGCCGCTTTACGACCAAGCGGCACCGATTTCTCGCGATGCCCCGAACTTGGTTGACCTCTACGGCAATATTCTCGAGGCAGTTCCGCATCGTGTAGCAGCGGTCGTGGATGTTGCTGCCGAGGCCAAAGCTCCGCTGTTGATTCACTGTGCGGCAGGTAAGGATCGCACTGGTATTACTGTGGCGGCTTTACTCTTAGCTGCGGATGTGGAGCCTGAAGCGGTGATGAAGGACTATCTCGCCACTGCCGCGAACATGGCGGCGTTGCGGAACCGGTGGGATGTCAAAGGTCGGGAGATTACGGTAGCCGAGGAGTGGCTGCTGACCCCTCAGGACGCGATTGAGTTCGTATTGGAGCAGTTCATCTCGTGGCGCGGTGGGCCCGTTGGCTGGCTGACCGATCACGGTGCCCGCCCCGAATCGGTAGAAGCCTGGAGGGGACAGATCCGCCAGTAAGAGCCTGTAGTAAGACCACGGAGTGTCTCAATGGGTTTTACCAGCTCTAGGAAGCGTAGAGACGGTCTATCCGGGGACTTGTGACCCGTGCTACATTGAGGTTCGTTGTAGATAATTGTTAGTAAGACCGTCAGCGGTTCAATGCCCTGACATGGAGCCGACTCACAGCTGGGCTGAGTGCTCCGCGGTGGTGACCCGAGCACGACCGAGGAATTCGGACTCCGAAGCAGATGATAGAAGGTTCATACGCAGTGCCACGTCAATTTCTTCCTTCACTTCAACAAGTGAGCCAGCTCCCGAGCCTAGTTTCCGTCCAGGTCATGCCCGATTGGATCGATGTTAATGGACATATGAACATCCGGCATTACTTGGAAATCGGGTCAAAAACCACCGTTGCGGGTGTGGAATCCTGCGGAATTGACCAGAAGTATCGCGACGAAGAACGAGCAAGCATTTTCGACGCTGAGACTCACATTCGATACCTCAACGAGTCGCATATTGGCGACGAACTCACGGGACATCTCCGCTTCGTTGATGTCGGTCCGAAAAGCGTCCACACGGTCGTGCTGGTAGTCGACTACAAGCGTGAGGTGCTTGTGAACGTGTATGAGTCACTCGGTATCCATGTGAATATGGAAACACGACGCGCAACGAATCTTCCAGACCATATCTTCAAAGACCTGGAGATGAAGGTACAGGAAGACTTACTGCTTGACTGGCTACCTCCTGTGTCGGATTCGTTGGAGGTCCGAGGCGGCATTCGAGCTCTGCAGACCCAGGCAGCTCGGTAAGCAGTACACAGACACCTCTTGATGAGGGATATTGAGCCCCCATCAAGAAAGTGCATTACAGACTGAAAGAAGCCGAACCCGCGTCCGCGGGTTCGGCTTCTTCAGTCGTGAGGTATGTTGCGGTCAGCGGCCGAGCCACTGGGGTGCGCGTTTTTCCAGGAACGCAGCCACGCCCTCCTGGCGATCTTCCGAAACCAACACCGTTTCTGTCGCTTGCTCAGTGCTGGACCAACCGAGCTTTTCCTCGTCCTCCAATACGTCATGCATTACCGACAGGCTTGTTGAGACCGCGAATGGTGAATTCTGACAAACCTGGTCCGCCAAGGTCAGGGCCGCTTCAAGAGCATCGCCACCCTCGGCGAGCACGTTGACGATTTACCCTGTGAGTCTTGTCACTTTAGCGAGCGCTAGGTATAGTTTCCCTTGGGTTGCGTAAAAAGGCTTCACCACTCATCACCAGTCGTTTGACTACACGCACCTACCTACCGGTTTTATTATGGCAAGGAGTTTAGAATGATTTTCACCTTGAAGCGTTTTACTGGCGCGGTTGCCATCGGAGCAGTGTCAGCTTTGTTGGCTGGCTGCTCGGCTGAAGCCTCAAGCTCATCGAGTGATGGGGTTGAAGGGTTTGAGTACGGGGCATCGCAAGAGGACGTCAATGCGGCTATTAAAGGCCTTGATCCGGTAGACCTCGTTTTTCAGTCCACCTCTAGTTCTCCCGAAGCGTTAAATGCCGCCGCCTCGGAAAATTTCGCGGAGGCGATAGAGGAGCGCTCCAATGGTCAGATCTCCGTTGAGATTGCTTGGGGGTATTCAGCTTCGGGGGGACTTGAAGAAGCTCCCGACGCACTGGCCGATGGAAGGATTGATATCACTCCGCTGACGCTAACAGTGGACCCTAGTAGATTCCCTATCTACGACGCCCTCAATGGTTTTTCCAAATACGTGCCTTCGTCCCCTGTCGAAGGCGTCTTTATCGCAAGCGGAATGGCGCCCGAACTTGCCTGGCAGAGCGACGCCCTAATGCAGGAGTTCGAAGACAATCAGCTCACGCCATTGAATCCGGCCTCGTTTGTGGGAGACTACTACAATTTTTGCAACCACAATATGGACGACTTTGAACAGGCATCCTGGGAGGGTCAGCAGATGAGAGCCGGTAATACTCTCCAGATCTCCATGGTTGAAGCAGTGGGTGCAACTCCAGTCAGCCTCGAATGGACCGAGGTATATGACGCGCTACAACGTGGAGTTATGGATTGTACTATGACCCTGGGTAACACTTCGGTGCCCGTAGGACTTCTAGAGGTCGCACCGAATGTTGCTTATGCAGCAGAAACTACCTTCGGCGGCGCCTTTCAAGTTGCGTTAGTTGCCGGATCTTCATTCGACGACCTTCCGCTTCCTTATCAGCAAATTATTTTTGACGCTCAAACGGAATATAGTGCCGCTCAGTACGAATCCATAATCTCATCGCATCTACAGGTGGTAGAGCTGGCGGAGTCAGAAGGTGGGGCATTGTACCCAGTTGACGGGCAAGTTGCTGAAATCATTGACGGTGTCTTAGATGATTACGAAGCAGACGTGCAGGATAAAGGATACTTTGACGATTCCCTTACCCAAACCGCTGAAGACCTCGCTGACAAATGGACAAAAACTGTTCACGATCTCGGGATCAAAGATGGTGGTGACATGTCCACTATCCACGAGTGGTATGAGCACGACGAGGTTGATTTCCGATCTGTCGCGGAAACAATATTCGAAGAATCGGTTTTGCCTCACAGGCCCCAGTAATCCTGTGTGAACAGTGTTTTTCGTATACGTAATAATTGCTCTTACTTACAGTAGAGGTACCTTGAATGTTTGATCAGACTAATGATTGGGTGGAATCGCCACGCGAATACTCGTGGTTGGATCATCTGTCACGCCATGCACATGAAATTCCTAATCAGGATGCGGTTGTTTTTAATGAGACACGCATTTCATGGGCTGAGCTCCAGACGGAGGCACGGAATTTCGCTTCGGAGCTTTACGAAAGAGGAATTCGTAAAGGCAACCGAGTAGCAATACTTATGAGTAATAGGCCAGGGCTAATCATAGCGATGCTGGGAGCTCAAATGTTGGGCGCTATTCCAGTTCCGCTGAACTATCGATTGACAGTCCGCGAACTGACCCCGATTATTAGCAACACGGAACCAAGAGCGATTGTTTCCGAGAATGTCTACAGAAAGACTGCAGCGTCATTAGCGAATTCGCCGGGAATCGCTGTCGAAGTGTTCGAACGTGAGGATCTCGATTTTGTCTTTACTGGCCTCATAGAGCCACCCGAAGCTTCGATCGTGAAACCATTGATCGAGCAAACACCTATTAGCGAGTGTGCTCTCATTATGCATACTTCCGGGAGTACAGGTCGCCCTAAAGGGGCAATGCTTTCTTACGCAAACCTCATGGGCCAAGTGTTAGTAGCTACTCATCACCAGGATGGAAATAGTAGCGAGGGTAGCACAATGGTTAATTCTCCGCTCTTCCATATCGCAGGTATGGGGTACCTCCTCAGAGGCATAGTAAGAGGTAGAACTATGGTTCTCGTGTCTTACAAATCATTCGAACCAGAGCAATTTCTTAACTACTTGCAGAAATACAACGTGACCGAAACTTATCTGATCTCAAGCCTGTGGGCTCGCGTGTGCAAGTACATGGAAAGCCGCGGATTGACTCACCCGCTGTCTAACCTCGGCTGGGGATCGGAACCGGCTGCTCTGAGCACGTTAGAGTCGATGGATCGCTGCTTCCCAAAGGCCCAAATGGTTTCGACTTTTGGCCAAACCGAGATGTCACCTATAACCACAGTTCTTGAACCTGAATTTGCAACCACGAAGCTCGGATCCGTCGGTAGGCCTGCGATTAATACGTTAATTCGGGTCGTTGATGAGCATATGAACGACGTACCTGTAGGTGAAATCGGAGAGGCAGTTTACCGCGGACCGGGGCTAATGATGGGCTACTGGGCAGATCCAGAGGCGACCGCTGAGGCAATGGTTGGTGGTTGGTTTCATTCTGGGGATCTGGTTCGTAAGGACGATGACGGGTTCTACTACGTGGCCGATAGGATTAAAAATATTATTATTTCAGGTGGCGAGAATATATATTCACCTGAAGTTGAAGAAGCCATACTGCTTCACCCAAACGTCAAAGAAGTAGCGGTTGTAGGAGTGTCCGACCCCAAATGGGGTGAAGTGCCAGCGGCCGCTATTGCCCTCATCGATCCCTCGACACCAACAACTGGAGACGAGATTGTAGAGCATTGTAGGAAGGTTCTGGCATCATATAAGAAACCCAAACACGTACACATATATGATGAACTTCCTAAAAACGGTAGTGGAAAGATTTCCAAACCTGTATTGCGAGCGTCTTTCACTGCTTCCTGAGACCTCAGGAGTCTCTTATTGTGGCGTTATGTCCATGGGAGAGTCTGTGCGAGTGCGAGACTCTCCCATGAGAGACTACTCGAGACTATAAAACAGCCACTTGGTCGCAATCGCCTTATCGATACTGCGCTCGGTACTGTTCTTCTAGGACTTTCCAGACCTCTTGGAGACATGCGAGCGCCTTCGGAGGAATTTTAGGCATTAAGGGCACACCATCTAAGGCTGGGTAGGCGGCTGAAACTAAAGAGAAGCGCCATGTCTGGATGCTCTGAGTAGCTTCAGCGTTTGAAGGTCAGAATCTTACTTCGTTCTATGTGTAGTGATTTGAAAGGACCGCTTGGAATCATCCCTCGGTCCATTTTGAAGCCCTTTCTCAGTCTGGGTTCTGACCTCAGCAATGACCGCGGTAAGGAGTACGAGCTTAAGCGACTCATGACGAAACCCGGAAGCTCTAGTTGCCTATGAATATAGTCAACACGAATAGACGAGATTGAGCTCATTTAGCTCAATCGTCTCCAACAGTTTCGCCGTATTGAAGCTAGTCCTGAAACACTCTCAGTCGTCCTTTCTCAGGATGAAGTATTAGCTCGGCGAGGTGATTCCCTAAGTATGACTTCCACGTGTTAAAGCGATGCCAGGGCAACGCACAGGTGCAATAGGCTTATTCTGCACGCCGTAGCGAACCCGTAAGATGAGCGGGCTGGTCGGGTTCGCTGGAAAGAGCTTCCAAGGGGTGCCAAACTTCATAGCACGGGTAGCCTCTCAGCGGCCGAGCCACTGGGGTGCCCGTTTTTCCAGGAATGCCGCAACGCCTTCCTGGCGATCTTCCGAAACCAACACTGTCTCTGTCGCCTGCTCAGTGCTCGACCAGCCGAGCTTCTCATCGGCTTCCAATACGTCATGCATCACCGACAGGCTGGTTGAAACAGCGAACGGTGAATTCTGACAAACCTGGTCGGCCAAGGTCAGGGCTGCTTCAAGAGCCTCGCCATCGTGTGTCCTGAACGGAAAGGGGTTGCCGGTGTAGGTCGGTGATGCCTGGATGATGCTGTATAGATGATGAGGGTTTGGCCCCTTGGAGTCGCTCTGCGGAGGGAGGCTTCAAACCGCCTTCAGCTGCGTTGGTTGAAGACCGTCGTGGTGAGCGTTGAAGGAAAAGGCATTCAGTGTGTGAGTGTCAGGTGGGGACCGGAAAGACGAACGTAAGTGAACCACTGTTGAAGCGTCGAAATGCTTGGATGACATCAAAACCATGGGTTGAAG
>Ga0209487_1000573_pt1 | contig 32921 bp, 31 predicted proteins | sample Poulit2012_FD_187524 | JGI IMG/M metagenome (GOLD analysis project Ga0209487, IMG submission 187524) | Agricultural soil microbial communities from Georgia to study Nitrogen management - Poultry litter 2012 (SPAdes) (version 2) | ecosystem: Environmental > Terrestrial > Soil > Agricultural land...
TATAGCGAAGCATGGCCGACGTTGTTAGACGTATTAGAGCAATTAAGTGAATAATATAGTATAAAATTATTATTATGTTCTATTGAAAAATACAATTTAATCAAATCATACGACGATATTTAGTATTTTCCTTTATATTGACATCGTTTATTGGTACAATTAAAATTAAGTTGTATAGTTTCATTGCAAATTATACAACCCATGTAAAGAACGAGGTATATGCCGACAATAAAGAGTTGTTATAATTTCATAGCAATAGGAGGTGAAGAACGTGGACAATCCTATACTCATCTCCATTTTGCTCGCCTTAATCCTAATCGTCGGTATTGTTGTTGGTTATCTGATTCGTAAATCGATTGCTGAAGCTAAAATTTCTAGTGCGGAAAATTTAGCGAAACAAATTATTGACGAAGCACATCGGAATGCAGATGCCGCTAAAAAGGAAGCACTTCTTGAAGCGAAAGAGGAAAGTCATGTATTCCGCCAACAAGTGGAGGAAGAATTACGTGAACGCCGTGTAGAAATTCAAAAACAAGAAGATCGCTTATTGCAGAGAGAAGAGATTCTAGATAAGAAAAGTGTCACGCTCGATAAGCGTGAACTCTCTTTAGAAAATAGAGAGCAGACACTAGCAGAAAAACAACAACAAATTGAAGAAATGGAAAGCAAAGTGGAAGCTCTGCTAGCTGAACAAGATAAAGAACTTGAACGGATTTCTGGATTTACTACTGACCAAGCGAAACAAGTTATTTTAACTCGTGTTGAAAATGAATTAAAGCAGGAAACAGCCTTAATGATTAAAGAAGCAGAAAATGAAGTGAAAGAGGAAGCAGATAAACGAGCAAAACATTTACTTTCACAAGCTCTACAACGTTGTGCTGCTGATCATGTTGCGGAGACGACTGTTTCTGTTATTAGTTTACCGAATGATGAAATGAAAGGTCGGATTATCGGAAGAGAAGGTCGAAACATACGCACATTAGAAACATTAACTGGTATCGACTTAATCATTGACGATACACCTGAAGCTGTAATCTTATCAGGATTTGATCCGGTTCGTCGTGAAATTGCTCGAATCGCATTAGAAAAGCTCGTGCTTGACGGAAGAATTCATCCTGCCCGTATCGAGGAAATGGTCGATAAAGCGCGTAAAGAGGTAGATGATCACATTCGTGAAATTGGAGAAGAAACGACGTTTGAACTCGGTATTCATGGCATGCATCCTGATTTAATTAAAATTTTAGGACGATTAAAATATCGTACAAGCTATGGTCAGAATGTGTTAAAACATTCGAAAGAAGTGGCCTATTTAACAGGGCTTTTAGCCGCTGAACTAGGTGAAGATGAATTGTTAGCTAGAAGAGCAGGGTTGCTTCATGATATTGGAAAGGCAATCGATCATGAAGTAGAAGGAAGTCACGTTGAAATCGGTAAGGAACTTGCAATTAAATATAAGGAAAATCCTATCGTCATCAACGCAATCGCTTCGCATCATGGCGATGAAGAAGCGACATCGATCATTTCAGTACTTGTAGCTGCAGCGGATGCCTTATCTGCAGCACGACCAGGTGCGCGAAGTGAAACATTAGAAAACTATATAAGAAGATTAGAAAAGTTAGAAGAAATATCTGATTCGTTTACAGGTGTTGAAAAATCGTATGCAATTCAAGCAGGTCGAGAAATTCGCATCATGGTAAAACCGGATGAAATCGACGATGCACAAGCGACTCATATGGCTAGAGATATTCGTAAAAAAATCGAAGGTGAACTCGAATTTCCTGGACATATTAAAGTGACCGTTATTCGCGAAACACGTGCCGTCGAATATGCGAAATAACTTTAATAAACGAATAGTTTATGCAACTTAAAAAAGCGGTTATCGTGACCGCTTTTTTTAATTCACTTGAAACATCGCTGATTTTACTTGTATAATAGAGGTAATTAAGGAGATATATATGAACATTTTATTTATTGGTGATGTCGTTGGTTCACCTGGTCGACAAATGTTAACTGAATATTTACCGAAGTTAAAAAATAAACACCGTCCACAACTTACGATCGTTAATGGCGAAAATGCTGCTGGTGGTAAAGGAATTACAGAGAAAATATATAAACAATTTTTACAACTCGGTGTACACGCGATCACATTAGGTAATCATACGTGGCACAACAAAGATATTTTCAATTTTATCGATGATGCACCGTACTTAGTGCGCCCCGCAAATTTTCCCTCAAACAATCCAGGAAAAGGTATCATATACGTACAAATAAACGATCAAGAAATTGCGATCATTAATTTACAAGGTAGAGTATTTCTTGATACGATCGATGATCCTTTTCTAAAAGCGGATGAATTGATCGAAGAAGCGTCGAAGCGAACGAACATTATTTTTATCGACTTTCATGGAGAAGCAACGAGCGAAAAGCAAGCGTTTGCATGGTACGTTGCAGGTCGAGTAACCGCTGTTGTCGGTACACATACACATACACAGACAGCAGATGAGCGTATATTACCTGGAGGGACGGCATTTTTAACAGACGTAGGAATGACAGGACCTTATGACTCGATTATCGGAGTAGAAAAAGAAGCTGTCATTAAACGATTCGTTTCGAACTTGCCTACTCGTTTTGAAGTGGATAAAAAGGGGAACGCTCAATTAAATGGTTGTCTCATTTCGATCGATCGACAAACTGGAAAGGCGAAAACAATTAAACGAATTTTAATTAATGACGACCATCCTTTTTATGAATAAGTAATCATGTTACGTTAAAACTTCCGATAATCTATGTGAATAAGTTGTAATTTATGGTAATTCGTGCATAATTAAGTAATAAGGATTCATTTCATAGAATATAGTAGCAATAAATCAATATATAAGATTATTGAGGAGGTACTAAGTAATGGACGTTTTAAAAGTTTCAGCAAAGTCAAACCCGAATTCAGTAGCAGGAGCATTGGCAAACGTCTTAAGAGAAAATGGATCAGCAGAACTTCAAGCAATAGGAGCAGGTGCATTGAATCAAGCGATTAAAGCGGTAGCTATTGCACGAGGATTTGTTGCACCAAGCGGGATTGATTTAATCTGTATCCCAGCCTTCACCGATATTTTAATAGAAAGTGAAGAAAGAACAGCAATTAAGTTAATTGTAGAACCACGCTAAAATAGAAAAAATAAATGAATAAAACTTAAAAACTACCTCCTTACGGTAGTTTTTTGTTTTGTCATACATTATATACGTTTAAGTTACATTTTCGTATTTTCAAATGAGAACAATTGTGTAATTGACTTGAACATTATATACTAGGTAAATGAAGAGATTATGATGGAAGGAGTTCGTACAATGAACGAGCAACAGCGTAAGGAACAAGCGCAAATTCGAGAGGGTTCGTCCATGGACAAAAAATCCAGTTCGGACAAATCACTATCGGAAAAAACGTCTGCAGATTTTGCTCATTATTTCGAAACGACATTCGAACCACCGAATATAAATAAAGCACGTAAACGTGGACGTGACGATGTAGAGGTGTTTTACGACTTCGAAATACCTGAACAATTACGTGCAATTGGAAAAGGAAAGAAATTTTTAATTCGTACGTATGGCTGTCAAATGAATGAACACGATTCGGAAGTAATGGCAGGAATTTTATCAGGAATGGGATACACTCCTACATTAGATCAAGAAGAAGCAGACGTTATTTTATTAAATACGTGTGCTATTCGAGAAAATGCAGAAAACAGAGTGTTCGGTGAAATCGGTCATTTAAAAGCGTTAAAACGGGAAAACCCGAATTTAATACTCGGTGTTTGTGGTTGTATGTCACAACAAGAAACAGTCGTAAACCGTATTTTGGAAAAACATCAACAAGTTGACCTCATCTTCGGTACACATAACATTCATCGCTTACCACAACTTATTCAAGAAGCAATGTTTAGCAAGGCCCAAGTTGTTGAAGTGTGGTCAAAAGAAGGCGACATTATTGAAAACTTACCAAAAGTACGCCACGGTAACATTAAAGCTTGGGTAAACATTATGTACGGATGTGACAAATTTTGCACGTACTGTATCGTACCGATGACTCGCGGAAAAGAGCGTAGTCGTCTACCTGAAGATATTATTCAAGAAGTGCGACATCTTGCAGCGCAAGGATATAAAGAAATTACGTTACTCGGACAAAATGTCAATGCATACGGTAAAGACTTTACGGATATCGACTATCGTTTCGGCGATTTAATGAACGATATGCATAAAATCGATATTCCACGCGTTCGCTTTACGACGTCACACCCACGTGATTTTGACGACCATCTAATCGAAGTACTAGCTCAAGGTGGTAATTTACTCGACCATATTCATTTACCTGTTCAATCAGGAAATAATTACATTTTACGTAAAATGAATCGTAAATATACACGTGAATCATATTTAGAACTCGTTGATAAAATTAAAACTGCCATTCCAAATGTTACATTAACGACAGATATTATCGTCGGATTTCCAAATGAAACAGATGAACAGTTTGAAGATACATTGTCTTTAGTTGAAGAAGTAAAATATGAATCCGCTTATACGTTTATTTATTCACCTCGTGAAGGTACGCCAGCAGCAGCTCAAGAAGACACAATTCCGATGGAAGTGAAAAAAGAACGTTTATACCGTTTAAATGAACTTGTCAATAAACATTCTGCACAATTTATGCAAGAGTATGTCGGACAAACGGTAAAAGTACTCGTCGAAGGTGAAAGTAAAAAAGATGATACTGTTTTATCTGGATATACGGAGAAAAATAAAGTTGTAAACTTTAAAGGACCAAAATCGATTATTGGTGAGATTGTCGATGTAGAAATTACCGAAGCAAAAACATGGTCTTTAACTGGAACATTAGTAAACGAAACAATTGAGGTGAAATAAGATGACAATTTATTCACGACAGGATGTATTACAAGAAGCAAAAAATTTAGCTTCGATGCTTGCGCACACGGAAGAAATTGAGCGATTCAAAGTACTTGAGGCTAAAATAAATGAAAACGAAAAAGTACAAGAGTTAATTTCGCAAATTAAACATTTACAAAAGCAAGCCGTAAATTTGCAGGCGTATGACAAAAAGGAAGCAGTAAAGAAAATCGATGAAAAAATCGATCGCATTCAAGACGAACTTGACGAAATTCCAATTGTGCAAGAATTTAAAGAAATTCAAATCGTCGTAAATGATGTGCTGCAATTAGTCTCTAGTACGATCGCCCGTGAAGTAACTAACCACGTGATCAAAGATACAGGTGGCGATTTGTTAACTGGAAAAGCTGGAACGAATATAAAAAAGTAAAATATGGTTATGAAGAATGAACAATGAACGGAATCGCTATCTGAGTGATTCCGTTCTATTTATATGTTAGGCATGGCATTTATCTTTATAGTTAAAATTTACTGTGGCGAGGATATGATCCAACCATGCAACAAAATCTGAAAGAAGTGTATTCTTAAGAGTACTCAAAAATGAAATGTCTTCCATCACTGAAAAAGAACGGATGAATATAAAAATATAAAGTTTAAAATGAATTTCAATGATTCGTTGAAGGAGTGACACGGATGATTTGTGGTGCACAACGTTACGAAGTAAAAACACGCCAAAAAGATGAAGTCCATTATAAATATGTAGTTGCCCGTACTCCGGCTGAAGCCCGAAAAAGAATTCGTCATAAGTTAGGAAAAGATTTAGAAATTTTATCGGTCAGAAAAAAACGTAGCCAAACTTCATATTAAATATTGCTAACACCTATCGATCGTTGATAGGTGTTTTTTCATCGCTATTTATGTAGCCGATGATTTATGTCGGACGTTTTTACATTAGAATGAAGTAGACTGGATATATCGGATGAGCAAACTCATCATTAGAAACTTCCACTTAACAATTCCTTTTATATTTAATCTTATGCACCTTAGGTATTTGTCTTGCATAAACTGACATTGATAAAGGAGGAGGTATGCGAAACGATGAGCTTTGTAGATAAAGAATATCGTGAAATTATTACGAAAGCGGTTTGTGGGAAAGGGCGAGAGCTAATAACGTGTACAAATTACATTGATCCTGAACATAAGCCGTCAAGTATTTTAGGTTGTTGGATTATTAATCACCGCTATCATGCAAAAATGAAATCAGACGATCTCGTAGAAGTACATGGTAGTTATGATATTAACGTTTGGTATTCCTTTAACGATAATACAAAAACAGAAGTCGTGTCTGCTACAGTCGATTATTGTGATGAAGTAACTTTAAAAAAGATAGATAAAAATTGTTTACACGATGACTATGAAATTATAGTAAACGTTTTACAACAACCAAACTGTATTCAATGTAAAATCGAGGATAAAGGAAACAAAATAGCGGTAGAAGTAGAGAAAGAGTTTTCGGTAAAAGCGATTGGGGAAACGAAAGTGAATGTTTGTGTAAAAGAAAAATCGCATAAAGATCATCATTACTATCGAAACGAACAACATCATGATAAAAAAGACCATAGGCACGATCCGTATAAGTCGGACAAAAGAAGATGAACAAATGGTCACTCCCCTTAAAGTTAGTGTTAATAACTAGCTTTAAGGGGGAACTATTCAAATAATAAGCATAAATGAAATCGACACGGTAACAATAAATAAACATCATGTGTAGAGTATACAGCCTTATATGTTACAATGAACTTAAAAAAGGTTGGTGTCATTTAAATGGACAAATTTATCGAAAAAACGATTGAAACGGAACAAATTTTTCAAGGAAATATTATTTCTGTTCAAATAGATAAAGTGCGCTTACCTGATGGGAAGACATCTTCACGTGAAATCGTAAAACATCCGGGAGCAGTCGCTATCATTCCTGTAACGAACGAAAACGAAATAATTTTCGTTGAACAATATCGAAAACCGTTAGAAAGATCTATTGTAGAAATACCGGCAGGCAAGGTCGAACGAAACGAAGCTCCCGAAGTAACTGCTAAAAGAGAATTAGAAGAAGAAACAGGCTATACGACGAATGAGCTCAAATATATTACATCGTTTTATACATCTCCAGGGTTTGCCGATGAAATTATTCACTTATATTATACGAACACGTTATCTAAACTAGAAAAACGTGTCAAAGGCGATGAAGATGAATTCGTTGAGATCGTAACGTTAACATTAGAAGAAGCAGAGCAATACATACGCGAAAAGAAAATATATGATGCAAAAACGATGTATGCACTTTTATATTTACGTATGATGAAATGAGGATAGATGAATGCCGTTAAACGAATTTTTTGCTGATTTACACATTCACATCGGACGTGATCAGGAAAATAATCCGGTAAAAATTAGCGCTTCCCATACATTGACATTGAAAAATATTATTCATGAAGCTGGAAAAAGAAAAGGAATCGATTTGATCGGTATTATCGACTGTCATTCACCAAATGTATTGACGGAAATAGAACAATGTGTAATACAAGCGGACGCTGTCCAACTACAAACTGGCGGTATTCGCTTTGGACGTGTCACACTACTTCTCGGTAGTGAAATTGAACTGTATGATACGACTTGCCAAGGTCCAATTCACGTTCTTTGTTTTATTCCTACGCTTGAGAATATGCGTTATTTTTCAAATTGGTTAAAAATGAAGATGACAAACATTTCATTAAGTTCACAGCGTTTTTACGGAACAGCAAAAGAACTACAACAGAAAGTGAAAGAGTTAGATGGATTATTCATTCCAGCTCACGTTTTTACACCGTTTAAAAGTTTGTATGGAAAAGGTGTAAACTGCTCACTCGAAGAAGTACTCGATCCAACGATGATCGATGCCATTGAATTAGGTTTAAGTGCTGATACCGATATGGCGGATCAAATCGCAGAGCTACATTCGTATACGTACGTGACAAATTCCGACAGTCATTCACTTGGAAAAATTGCCCGCGAGTATCAAAAAGTAACGTTACGGGAACCGTCTTTTGTTGAATTTACCGCTGCATTATATGAAAAGGACGGCAGAAAAATTGCGGCTAATTATGGGATGAACCCTAAATTAGGCAAATATTATTCGACTGTCTGTCGAGCATGCTCAAATCAAGTGGGTGCCAAAGATATGATTTGTTCTCACTGTAACAGTAAAGCGATTGTTCGAGGTGTATTCGATCGTATACAACAATTAAAAACTGCGACGACTAAACGAACACGTCCACCGTATATATACCAAGTTCCCCTTGACTATATTCCGGGTTTAGGCCCGAAAACACTTGAGAAATTACTAGATGCGTTTCAAACAGAAATGAATATCATCCATTTTGCGACGGAAAAACAACTGCTTCAAGTCGTAAATGAAAAGATTGCTAAAGCTATTTTAGCAATGCGCACAGGAAAACAGCACATTCAAGCTGGTGGTGGCGGAACATACGGACGTGTCACGTTTGATCATAAATAAACGATTTCATTTCTATTTGAAATGTATGTATTCTATTATCTCGTAGTCATCTTTTCCTCTCATCTATCATATTGATTGAATAGATACTTTTACGGGATGGAGGAAACGTATGTATGAAAAGAAAAACGTTATATTTCGCCACATTAAACATAACGTAACGTTATATACTTTCAGCTTTATTTTATTTCTAACCGGTATTATTTTCGGTGCTTTAACTGTTAATAATATGAGTTTTATTCAGAAGCAAGATTTATATTTCTATTTAGAGCAGTTTTTCGAACAGTTACATAAAGAGCCGATCATCTCCCGAAAAGATATTTTAATACAAAGTACGTTCTATCACGCTAAGTATTTAACGTTATTTTTTATTTTAGGATTAACGATTATCGGTTTACCACTCATCTGGCTTCTTTTATTTATTAAAGGACTTCTCGTCGGTTTTTCGGTCGGATTTTTAGTGAATCAACTAGGAACAAAAGGATTACTCTATGCTACGTTTGCGATCGCACCACAAAACATGATCATCATTCCGCTTTATATCATTGCCGCAACGTTAGCGATGCTTTTCTCTTTAAGTCTTTTACAAAAGATTATGGGTAAAACTGTACGAAATTCGTTCAAACAACAAATTGTACAATACACGATGTTATTTTTCATTTTATTCGGACTAGCTTTTATTAGTTCGTTAGTCGAAACGTACGTCGCAAATGAAGCTTTTAAAATTTTATTGCAATAATGTGAATATATTGTTGTATGGACTGCTCATAAAAGAGTTGGATAGATGAATAACTTTTGACACACTTTCATTCTCTCTCTATAATGAAAGTGAAGATGGAGGGGTATATCCATGGAGCAGCGAATTGAACGAATAAAAAAGCAGTTACACGCAAAAGGATATAAATTGACACCGCAACGAGAAGCGACGCTCACTGTTCTGTTAGAACGGGAAGAAGATCACTTAAGTGCGGAAGAAGTGTTTTTACTCGTTAAAGAAAAATCACCTGAAATCGGCTTAGCAACAGTTTATCGTACGTTGGAACTTTTATGTGAATTAAAAGTTGTCGATAAAATAAATTTTGGTGACGGTGTATCACGTTACGATCTACGAAAAGAGGGTATTGAACATTTCCATCACCATTTAGTTTGTATGGAATGTGGCTCTGTAGAGGAAATTATCGAAGATTTATTAAGCGATGTCGAAAAGATTGTCGAAGAACAATGGGAGTTCCAAGTGAAAGATCACCGTTTAACGTTTCATGGCATTTGTAAACAATGTCAAAATGCAGTCGTAGAATCGAATTAAGTTACAGACCTTCATACATAAATAAATGAAGGTCCTTTTTTTATCATAAAATGCTGTCGTACAATAAAAACAACATCATGTATAATATAGGTAAATATTGGCATACCTTTCTAATAGAATGAACTACTAGAAAGGTGTTATAAAATGAGACGGTTCATATGGAATATATGTAAAGTGACAGTCATATTTATTTGTTGTACGGTACTCTTTTATTTAGGTTTACGCGCAATACATGAAGAGTACGAAAGATATCACCGTTACGATCAACCCGATGGTCCAGCGTTAAAAGTATTTGGTGAAAATGAGTCGCTTTTAGACCGACTCCATTTATTTTTTCGATTAGGAGAATAAACGATGTTAATGAATGAAGTAGAAGATTTCATGCATTATTTACGGATTGAGCGAGGCTTAGCAGAAAATACATTATTATCTTATCGACGTGATCTTGAACAATATGTCGATTATTTAAAACGTGCCGAAAAAGCGACGAATTGGAATGACATTGCTCGTGCTCATATTATTTCATTTTTATATGTAAATCGTAAGAAGGGAAAGTCGACCGCTACAATCGCACGTATTATTTCTACTTTACGTTCGTTCCATCAATTTCTCATACGAGAACGAATCGTTACACACGATGCAAGCCTCCATATTGAAACACCGAAGTTAGAGCGACTTCTTCCAGAAACGTTATCCTTTGAGGAAGTAGAAAAATTGTTACAAATTGAGGGAATAAAACCGTTAGACTTACGTAATAAAGCGATGGTCGAAGTGTTATACGCAACTGGATTACGCGTTACCGAGCTCGTTCAATTACACGTCGGTGACGTGCATATAACGATGGGGTTTGTTCGCTGTCTCGGAAAAGGAAACAAAGAACGTATTATTCCACTCGGTGATCTAGCAATCGACGCGTTAACGACGTATTTAGAGAAAGGAAGACCTGAACTAACGAAACGAAATAAAACTGAAACAGCACTTTTTGTAAACCACCATGGAAGACCTCTTTCACGCCAAGGTTTTTGGAAAGTGTTGAAACAATTGGCGGGAAAAGCAAATTTAACGAAGAAAATAACACCACATATGCTACGCCATTCGTTTGCCACCCATTTGTTGGAAAATGGCGCAGATTTACGTTCCGTACAAGAAATGCTTGGACATGCCGACATTTCTACAACACAAATTTATACTCATATAACGAAAAAGCGCATGAAAGATATATATAAGCAATTTCATCCGCGGGCATAGCAGAAAGGGGACATAATCGATGTTCAAACGTATTTTTCTTATCGTTTTAGACTCTGTCGGAATTGGTGAAGCACCAGATGCAGAACAGTACGGTGATGTTGGCGCCCATACGTTAGGTAATATCGCTCATTACGTTAACGGACTAACGTTACCACAACTTGCAAAACTAGGGCTAGGTAATATCGAACCGTTAAAAGGAATTGAGCCAGTAACAGAACCGTTGGCGTATTTTACCAAAATGGAAGAAGCTTCTGTTGGAAAAGATACGATGACCGGTCATTGGGAACTAATGGGCCTATATATTGATCAACCATTTCAAACATTTCCGAACGGTTTTCCGAAAAAATTAATCGAAGAGCTTGAAAAGCAAACTGGGCGCCGTATTATCGGGAATAAACCAGCTTCAGGAACAGTTATTATAGAAGAGTTAGGAAAAGAACATATCGAAACTGGTGCGATGATCGTCTATACGTCTGCAGACTCCGTATTACAAATTGCAGCACATGAAGACGTCATCCCATTAAATGAATTATATAATATTTGTTCCATTGCTCGTACATTAACGTTGGATGAACGTTATTTAGTCGGTCGTGTCATTGCACGTCCATTTATCGGAGAACCTGGAAATTTCACACGAACAGCAAATAGACACGACTACGCTTTAAAACCATTTGGCAAAACAGTATTAGATTCATTAAAAGAAGCGGGAAAGGATGTCATTTCTCTCGGTAAAATTGTCGACATATTTGATGGTGAAGGTATTACAGAGGCGATTCGAACGGTAGATAACGACGATGGTATGAAAAAGTTATCAGAAACGATGGAGCGGTCTTTTAACGGATTATGTTTTTTAAATTTAGTCGATTTTGATGCAAAATACGGTCATCGCCGTAATCCTAAAGGATACGCTCATGCATTAGAGACCTTTGATAGACAGCTAGAAAATATACTTTCCCAATTACGAAGTGACGATTTGCTTATCATTACTGCTGATCACGGAAATGATCCGACACACCACGGCACAGATCATACACGGGAATACGTCCCGCTACTCGTCTATCACAATAATATAAAGAGGGGTAAACAGTTACCAATTCGAAAAACGTTCGCCGATGTCGGGGCAACGATTGCAGACAATTTTTCTACCCCATTGCCAGGATATGGAACGAGCTTTTTAAATGATGTAAAAGGAAATAGGTGAGATTACGATGCGTATGTATGATATTATTGAAAAAAAACGTAACGGACTACCATTATCTGATCGGGAAATTCACTTTTTTATCGATGGATATACGAATGGGACTATTCCGGACTATCAAATAAGTGCACTTCTTATGGCGATCTATTTTCAAGGGATGACCGATGAAGAAAGTGCTCTGCTGACGATGGCAATTGTTGAAAGCGGAAAAACTGTTGATCTATCAGCAATGAAAGGAATAAAAGTGGACAAACATTCCACTGGTGGAGTAGGTGATACAACGACACTTATTCTCTGTCCGCTCGTAGCTTCTGTTGGTGTATACGTTCCGAAAATGAGTGGAAGAGGACTCGGTCACACAGGTGGGACGATCGATAAATTAGAGGCGATACCTGGCTTTCACACGGAACTATCGAATGATAAGTTTATCGAATTAGTTAACACAAATAGATTGGCGATTATTGGGCAATCGGATGATTTAGCACCCGCTGATAAACTACTGTATAGTTTACGAGACGTTACGGCAACAGTTAACTCGATTCCGCTTATTGCAAGTTCAATTATGAGTAAAAAAATTGCATCCGGTGCTGATAAAATTGTATTAGATGTAAAGGTTGGTTCAGGTGCATTTATGACATCAAAAGAAGATGCGGAAAAATTAGCACAATTAATGGTTAATATAGGAAATCATGTTGGACGAAAAACTGTTGCGATTTTATCGAATATGAATGAACCACTCGGTAATGCAATCGGAAACAGTTTAGAAGTAGAAGAAGCTATTGAAACGCTCCGTGGTAACGGTCCAAGCGATTTAACGGAACTATCACTCGAACTTGGCAGCCATATGGTCGTTTTAGCTGAAAAAGCAAACACGTTAGAAGAAGCTCGCAAATTGCTAGAGGAAAATATAAAAAACGGCAAAGCCCTTGAGACATTTCAACGTTTTATTACATCACAAGGAGCAAAGTTTGATCTCGTGCAAGATTTAGAGAAACTACCAAGAGCGAAGTATAAAGTAGATATTTTTTCGGATCATACCGGTTACGTCGAACGAATCAACGCTAACGAAATTGGAAAAGCTTCCGTCGCCTTAGGCGCGGGGCGCGTTACGAAAGAACATGATATCGACTTAGCCGTCGGCTTCATCTTACATAAAAAAGTTGGCGATTACGTCGCTAAAGGTGAACCTCTTTGTACGTTATATGCTAATAGAAACGATATAGACGGAGTGAAGCAGTTAGTAAAAAATAGTTATTATTTTAGCAAAACCAAAAAAACAGAACAGATCATTATCGAAACGATAGAATAAATGGAGCGTATCAGTGATAGCATTCGTAAAGAATGCTATCTTTTTTATTTGAAGACGTTCTTAACCTAAAGTGATAGAAAAATTATCATCGCTTTTATATTTTTCTAGTTATAAAAATATTACATTTGGTCCATCCTATATGTGTACGTATAAATAAGGAAGGATGCATGTTGATGAACATATTTAAATCGTTGATCGTATTTGTTTTACTCACTATTTCTTTTCTTACTCCGACTATATCGTATGCAGAAACGAACAATGCCGATTTAGCAAAAAATACAAAGGCGGCACTATTATTAGAACGTGATACAGGAACTATTTTATATGCAAAAAACGAACATGAAAAATTAGCACCGGCAAGTTTAACGAAAATAATGACGTTACTTCTCATTATGGAAGCAATTGAGCGAGAAGAACTTTCTGTTACAGATGTCGTCACTGTTAGTGAACGAGCTGCATCTATGGGTGGTTCACAAGTGTTTTTAGAAGCTGGTGAAGAAATGACAGTCGAAGATTTAATAAAAGCGATCGCGATTGCCTCAGCGAATGATGCAAGTGTCGCGTTAGCGGAAGAAATTGCTGGAACAGAAGAAATATTCGTCCAACGGATGAATGAAAAAGTAAAGGAGTTACAACTTGAAAATACGAAATTTCAAAACTCATCCGGATTACCGGCAAAGGATCATTATACGACAGCATACGACATGGCTATCATGTCAAAAGAATTATTAAAATATGAAGATATCGTCAACTATACGTCTATTTATGAAGATTATTTGCGGAAAGGGGAAGAGAACGAGTTTTGGCTTGTCAATACGAATAAATTAGTCCGGTTTCATCCAAACGTTGATGGGTTGAAAACTGGCTATACGAGTGAAGCGAAGTATTGTTTAACTGCATCCGCTTTAAAAGATGATATGCGGGTCGTTGCCGTTGTCATGGGGGCGGAATCGTCGAAAGAAAGAAATGCGACCGTATCAGAAATGATTAATTATGCATTTAGCAATTACGAAACGAAAAAAATATACGGTAAGAATGAAACAGTCGCTACGTTACGTAACATTCGAACGAAAGAAATGACATACGATGTACAGACAAATGAACAAATAAGTTTGCTCTATGAAAAAGGGAAACAGGAAGAACTAGATGTAAAAACAGAAGTCGTCTTACATGATCATGCTACTTTACCTATTAAACGTGGTGATGAAGTTGGTGTTTTGTATGTGAAACGAAATGACGAAGTCATGATCGAAGTACCTTTAACAGTCGCCAAAACAGTGGATCGTGCTACAGTTTTCGACCATTTAAAACGAAACATAAAGCAAATGACAAAGTTTGCAAATTCTTCGTATTCTATCTCCAAAAACGACTAGTTTTGTCTAATAAAAGGTATTTATTTATGAATGACGAACTACATTACTACGAGGGAGGTATGTGATAAATGGTCCGTGTGTCGAATCAGTTTACAGTGAAAGAGAATGTATTAATCGTCCGTTTGCGCGGAGAAATCGATCACCATGAAACGCTTGCGCTACGAGAGGAGTGGCAAACGTATTTACGAGAAAACAATATTCACCACATTATATTAAATGTGGAAGATGTAACATTTATGGACAGTTCGGGTATTGGTGTCTTACTAGGTCGTTACAACGAAATTGCTAAGAATGGTGGGCAATTTTTCGTTTGTTCCATTCATCCGCAAATTGATCGGCTTTTTGCAATGGCAGGTTTGTACAAAATCGTGCAAACAGCAAAGGACGAAAAGTCCGCATTAACGATGTTAGGGGTGGCGTCATGAAAAATGAAATGAGATTAGAGTTTATTAGTGTTAGTAGAAATGAGTCGTTCGCTCGGGCTACTGTTGCAGCTTTCGTTGCCCAACTCGATCCGACAATGGATGAATTAACGGAAATTAAAACAGTCGTATCTGAAGCTGTAACGAACGCTATTATACATGGCTATCATAATCATGAGGACGGTAAAATTGTCGTCGATTGTATGATTACAGATGATGCGGAAATAGAAATAAAGATTAGCGATGAGGGAACTGGCATTCACGATATTGAAGAAGCAAAACAACCATTATATACATCAAAACCGCATCTAGAACGATCTGGTATGGGTTTTACGATAATGGAGAGTTTTATGGACTCGTTAGAAATTATTTCTGAAATAAATAAAGGGACAACCGTAATTATGAAAAAGCAGTTGACGAAGACAAAAACGGTTTGCCATTAGGTGAAAAACGATGAATATCGATGCAAAACTTGATGATAGTCAGGAAATGTTATCGAAAGAAGTTGTGCGAGAATTAATTTACCGTAGCCAACAAGGCGATAAACGAGCTCGAGATATATTAGTAGAGAGAAATGTACGTCTCATTTGGTCTGTCGTGCAACGTTTTTTAAATCGTGGCTACGAACCAGACGATCTATTTCAAATTGGTAGTATCGGATTAATGAAATCGATCGATAAATTCGACTTATCGTATGATGTGCAGTTTTCAACGTATGCTGTTCCGATGATTATCGGGGAAATACAACGCTTCATACGAGATGATGGAACGATTAAAGTGAGTCGTTCCTTAAAGGAGCTCGGCCATAAAGTACGGTTAGAAAAAGATCGATTAACGAAACAGTTAAATCGTTCGCCGACCGTACAAGAAATTGCTGATGCGTTGGACATTTCTCGTGAAGAGGTTGCCCAAGCACAAGATGCCATTCGTTCACCTCATTCGATTCACGAAACAGTCTATGAAAATGGTGGAGAGCCGATTACACTACTCGATCAAATCGCCGACGATGATAAAGAGTGGTTCAATAAACTATCTGTTCAAGAAGCAATTCGCAACTTAGAAGAAAGGGAACGACTGATCATTTATTTACGTTATTTTAAAGATCAAACGCAATCCCAAGTTGCAGAACGACTTGGTATTTCTCAAGTGCAAGTATCTCGATTAGAGAAAAAAATCTTAGAAGAAATGAAGAAAAATTTAACGTGATTGGTGGTGCATTTACCACCTTTTACTACATAAAATTAATCGTATTGGGCATCGTATAAAACAACAATGAATTGTAGCAAAGGAGTAATCGGACGATGGGATACGATCAGTTTTTTCAAGATAAACCAAAAAGTTATTGGATCGATAGTGTGGAACAAATGACATTTCAACGACTCGATGAAAAACTAAAAGTCGATGTCGGAATTGTCGGCGCCGGAATTACTGGCATTACAACAGCGTATTTATTAGCAAAACAAGGTTTGGATGTCTGTCTGATTGATGCAAATAAACTAATGGGAGGAACGACTGCACATACGACAGCAAAAGTGACTCCCCAACATGGATTAATCTATGATGAAATCATACAACATTACGGATTGGAATTTGCACAAAGTTATTATGCAGCAAATGATGAGGCAGCACGTTTCGTTGAAGAGACGATTAAAAATCACGACATCGAATGCGATTATGAAACTCATTTTTCGTACGTTTATACGAATGATGAGACGTATGTAAAAAAATTAGAACAAGAATATGAAGCGTATGAACGAATCGGTATTGAAGGAAGACTACTTGATTCGTGCAATGTACCAATACCAGTGCAAAGTGTGCTACAAATGAAAAGTGGTGCGATGTTTCACCCATTACGTTATTTACAAGTTTTATTGAATGAATGTATAGAGCGTGGGGTAAAAATATACGATCAAACACGTGCGATTAATGTAGAATATGCAAAACATCCGACGATTATAACGGAAAATGGTCATCGAATTATATGTAGTTACGTCGTCCAAGCATCGAATTATCCGTTTTATGATGGAACGGGATTTTATCCGACAAAAATGTATGCTGATCGTTCATATGCTATCGCCGTAAAAACGGACAAGTTGATTGATGAGGGCATCTATTTAAGTGCAGAATCTCCGAAGCGATCGTTACGAACGGTAAAAGTGAATGGAGAGCGTGCATTACTCGTCGTTGGTGAAAACCATAAAGTCGGTCAATCGGAAGAGCAAACAACAACTCATTACGAATCGTTATACCGCTTTGCTGATACTCATTTTAACGTTCAACAGACGTTATATCATTGGTCTGCACAAGATTTAACGACGTTAGATAAACTTCCATACGTAGGTCGTGTCGCTAAAGGAAACGATAATGTGTTTGTTGCGACCGGTTTTCGAAAGTGGGGGATGACGAACGGAACGAATGCAGCTTTATTAATACGCGATCTCATTATGGATAATGATAACCCACTTGCACAATTGTTTTCGCCGGCCCGTGAATTAAAATTTGATCCAACAATTAAAAAACTGTTTACATTTAATACAGATGTAGCGAAACATTTAATTAAAGGTAAACTTAGCCGACCACCAAAAGAAATGGAACCACTTGCAAAAGGTGAAGCGAAAGTCATTACGTATAACAATGAACGCGCTGGTGCATATAAAAATGAACATGGCGAAATATATATCGTTGATACGACGTGCACACATTTAGGATGTGAATTAAATTGGAACGAAGCAGAAAAAACGTGGGACTGCCCATGTCACGGTTCACGATTTTCTTATAAAGGAGAAGTTATTCACGGACCAGCTGTCCAAAACTTACAAACGTTTACGGATGAAAAAGAATAAGATACGAAAGAAGAGAGGTACACGTTACCTCTTTTCTTAAATACATAACTTCCGATAATATATATTATGTAAACTAGAATGAATTGCAGTTTTACGACTCTTCTTCATATAACGTCCTCCACAAATAAAACGCTGCATATGCTTCCCAACCTGACCACCGCTTTATATGTGCTTGCATTTGTTCCATGGTCGGTCTCGTCTTTAAACCGAGAGCCTGTTGGAATGCTCGTTTGATGCCAACATCTTGGACCGGAAATGCATTTGTGCGTCGGAGTGTGCGCATCATGACGTAATGAGCTGTCCATTTGCCGACACCACGTATATTCGTTAATTTCTTTTCTAACGTTTCATCGTCTAACTTCATTAGTTTATCTTTCGTTATATTTTTATTTGCAATCATGTTTGCAATGCCGATAATATATTGCGCTTTTCGGTTACTAATTTGTAATTTCCGTAAGTCATTTTCGTTTAGTGTTGCAATTGTCTCAGCGCTTGGGAAAACTGCAATTTCTTTATCGTTATACTGTATCGTCGATCCGTACGTTTCGACGAGGCGTCGTTTTAAACGATATGCAAATGTAATATTTATTTGTTGGCCGAGAATTGCCCACGTGAAGCTTTCAAATAAGTCTGGAATACCGACGATTCGATATCCTTTATATTTTTGAACGATTGAGTGTAAAACGTCATCTTTTTCTGCTATGACATAAAATGGTCTAATGTCGCGGTCTAAATCGAACCATTCAACGACGTATCGTTTCACTTTATTTTTGATTCGTTCTGTAACTTGTTCATTCAAGAAGGTTACAATTAATAAATCACGGTGTTCATGTAGCTTTATAACATATTGTTTACCATTTATCGTCATTACTTTAAAAATAGAATCATCCGTGATGACATGGAGGATTTCTTGGTCAGAACGAGTTAGAAAGACGAGGTTTTGTTTTAAGTCGAAATAGTCTCGTTTTTCTATTGTTAATTGTACTTGTTGCATCGTGTTTCACATCCTTTATAAATGGAAAGGATGCAACATATTCGTTTGCATCCTTTTATCCATGTAGATTATTTTTCTAAAACATCGTGATCTACGTATCGTTCACCATTTAGTTCACTTATAATGTTGATCGCTACTTTTGCACCGTCTCCTGCCGTAATAATAGCATGTACACTTACACCCGCACACGTACCAGCAGCCCAAACATTTTCAACGTTCGTTTTCCCATTAGCATCTACTGCGACAACTTTTTTAATGCGCGGTTCTGTACCGTCTGTTACTTCAACTCCAGAAGCTTCTGCTAGCGTTACAGCCGCACCTGTTGCTAAAATGACGTGTTTCCCATTGTATGTATTTTTTTCTGTTTCAACGGCGACACTATCATCGGTTTTACTTACTTTTGTCGCTGTATCTTCTACGAACGTTGCACCTAACGCTTTTGCTTGCTCTATTCCTGTATCAACCATTTCTGGTCCCGTTATTTCTTTTACCGCATAGTAGTTTTCGAAGCGAGCACGGCGCGTCATCCCCCGGTCGTTATCGATTAATAACGTTTTTTTACCTGCCTTTGCAGAAAACATAGCAGCACTTGCTCCTGCAGGTCCTGATCCAATAATAATAATGTCGTACATGTTGCAAAACTCCTTCCTACGATTTATCTATTTCCATTCATTATTATACCATTTATTTTTTTAGTGTCGGAATATATTGATTCGTTATAAAATCTGTCGTAATTTTTGCCCGTAAAAAAGGGGCTAACGTACTAATCGTCTGTAACATCGGAATGTTCGTTTTTATTCCTTCAATTTTATACGAATGGAGGGCACGTTGTAATTTCTCAATTGCTTCTTCTCTCGTGTTCCCATGTACAATTAATTTGCTAATCATCGGATCGTAAAATGGTGTCACTTCTGTATCGTCTGTCACGGTCGCTTCCATACGTATCCCCTCACCTTTCGGTTCCTTGTACGTTGTAATTTTCCCAGGGGATGGGAAAAATGTTTTCGAATCTTCCGCATAAATACGTGCTTCAATCGCATGTCCGTTCATCGTTACGTCATCTTGCATAAAAGGAATCCGTTCACCACGCGCAATGAGAAGTTGCAATCGTGCAAGGTCCACACCAGTTATTTCCTCCGTTATTCCATGTTCTACTTGAAGTCGTGTATTCATTTCTAAAAAGTAAACATTTTCATTATCATCGACTAAAAACTCTATCGTACCGACGTTCGTATAGTTAATTTCTTTTGCTGCTCGTATTGCGTAAGTCGTCAATTTATTTCGTAAGTGATCACATATATTTGCCGGAGCTTCTTCGATTACTTTCTGATTACGTCGCTGAATCGAACAATCCCGTTCATATAAATGAATAACATTCCCGTGTATATCTGCTGCAATTTGAACTTCAATGTGACGTGCATTCGTAATAACTTTTTCGACAAAAACTGCATCGTTTCCGAAAAATTGAGCTGCACGTTTTCCCGTACTTATAAAGGCTTCTTCTAATTCAGAATCTTCGTGCACAACTTGCATACCAATGCCACCACCGCCAGCACTAGCTTTGAGTAAAACGGGATAGCCGAGCTTTTTAGCTGCATTTTTTGCATCTGTAGCCGATGTAATTTGATGATCAGTTCCCGGAATAACAGGTACATTTGCTTGTTGCATCAGTTGCCGCGCTTTTATTTTGTCTCCCATTTGTTCTATCACGTTTGCATCAGGTCCGATAAATGTTATGTTCTCCTTTTCACAAGCTCGAACGAATGACGGATTTTCACTTAAAAAACCGTAACCTGGATGAATTGCATCTACACCGACTTTTTTAGCTAAGTCAATGATGGTATCCATCTTTAAATAACTTTGTTGTACAGGAGCTTGTCCAATTTCATAACTTTCATCTGCCATGTTTACATATGGTAACGTTTTATCTGCTTCCGAATAAATTGCAACAGTTTCAATTTGTTCCGCTTTACACGCTCGAATTATTCGAGCTGCAATCGCTCCGCGATTTGCGATTAACACTTTTTTCACAAATTTCACCACACTTTGTTATTTATATAAAAATATAAAAGCTTTACGTCCATTTTATCAAATGAATAGACCTCTGTCGCTTCGATGTTCATTTTTACAAATAAAAATCTCTAGAATTAGATCTTGTTCTAACTCTAGAGGTATATAGGCACATATATAATTGATTGTTCGTTTATAAAATTGAATTTGTCGGTCCTGTCCAAGCTACCATGCCAGGCAAGACGTTATAAACAGAAGGAAAACCTTTTCCTTCTAGTATACGACACGCTGCATTACTTCTTGCACCTGCTTGGCAAATTACGTATATTTCGCTCTCTTTATCTAATTCTTCGTAGCGTTCTTCTAATTGTCCAAGTGGAATAAGAACAGAGCCAGGAATATGTCCGTGTGCATGTTCGGTCGTTTCACGAACGTCTAAAATAACGACACGATCTTGTTCTAATTTATCTAATAGATCGTCGTTCGTGACACAATTTTTAAAAATGACCATGATGGAACCCCCAATAATTTTCATCCAGACTGTATTGTAATTCATTTTACATCATAATTCTATTTATATGTTTGCTCATACGTATTTCCGCAGAGGAAACGATACGCCAATCTGATGGATTCGTTCTTCTACTTCGTCTATGTCTACTTCATAATTAGCTTTTTCTAACGAAATGGTAAATGGAACATCACATTTAATTTCGGCTAAGGAACGGGACAAATAGAACATGTCGCGCTGTTCTGTAAGCCTTTTTTTCATCGCCGGAGTCAATTCATCTACTTGTTGTAATATTGTCTCAAACGAATCGTATTGTTGCAACAATTTTAAAGCTGTTTTTTCACCGATTCCTCTAACACCCGGATAATTGTCGGCACTATCTCCCGTTAACCCTTTAAAGTCGAGTAACTGCTCTGGATATAATCCGATTTTTTCAAAAAAATTTTGTTCATCATACACGTCGTAGTTTCCGATTCCTTTCTGCATGAGCGCAACACGAGTATTCGAATCGACTAACTGTAATAAATCACGATCACCCGTTTGAATCGTTATTTTATCGTCTTTATACAACGTAGCCAACGTACCAATTAAATCATCTGCTTCGTAATTTTTTACGGAAACATTCGGTAAAGAGAAAGCACGGACGACATCTTGCACTAACGAGAACTGTGGAATTAATTCTTCTGGTGGATCGCTTCTATTCGCTTTATACGCTTCGTACAATTCCGTTCGAAACGTCGTTTTTCCCGAATCCCAACAACAAATGACGTGTGTTGGTTGAAATGTTTGGATACAATCGAGAAAATAACGTAAAAATTGCTGTACGCCATTTGTCGGTATACCGTCATCGTTTATCATATAATTACGACTATAAGCTGTGGCATAAAAACCACGAAAAAGTAATGCCATTCCATCAACGAGTAGTATATGTTTCACCTATTGTCATCCTTTTATACATCATTTACAATCTCATTTAACTTTTCATAAATCATTTGCAATGTGATGACTTGCTCATCATTCGTCAACAATTGAATTTGCTCTTCGATCATCGTCGTCAGTTCAGTAATAATTTGCTGTTTTATTTCATTCGTCCACTCATTCATTTGCTCATGATATGAACGTACCATCGTCTTCTGCTGTGCTTGAACGTACGCTTCAGCAAACGGTCGAAGCGTATGATAAAAATGTTCTTTCATTTCATCCCGTTCATTTTGCTCGAAAAAAGACCGCGTATTTTTAAACATACGTAACGTTCGTTGAAATATGTCTATATCGATCTGAGTAAATGCTTCCTCATAATGAGGTGACTCGAATGAAATATCATGTAAACTGGAGGCGATTAATGTATCGTCGATCACAACGAGTTGCTCTTGAAGTTCTTCATATAAAGAACGAAGTAACTGTTTACCGTGAGCTTCCATACGTAATGTAACGGCACGTACTTCTTGCAACAACTCATAGCCGACATATTGTAAAAGGTCCGTGCGACATGTTTCTAATTGCTTCATCGCTTGACGTCCTGATGCTGTAATCGTCGTTGGATTAAAGTGCTCGATAAACATGTCATGAAATCGAATGTATAATCGCTCCAATACGAAATGAAGCTGACGTTGTATTCGATCGTTTAACTGTTCTATCACAAATGAACTGGACATACTATTTACTGTTTTAGTCATTCGCTCTTTCATTTCATGTAAAGCAAATATTCTTTGTTCTTTCATTTCTTGATCCATTTGTACAGAAGCTAACATCGTCTTAAGCGTATGTCGTACACGTTCTATTTCCCACTGTGCTCCTTGTAACGTTAGTTCAATGAGGTCATGTTCGATAAACTCGTAAAAGCGCCGCTCAAATTGGTTCATCTGTTTATTTACCGGCTCATTTTTTTCTTTTGCGATTAACGCATTTTTACTCGATACCGGGTAAATAGTAGCATCACGAATACCGAATGAGACGAGTTGCTCATTTACGTATGACGTAACTAGCTCTAACTCTCGTTCATCTTTTGCTAAGTCAGCTGCATTGACGATAAAGAACATTTTATCGAGTTCGAACGATTCTTTTACACGACCAAGTTGCATTAAAAAGTCACGATCAGCACTCGTAATTGCATGGTTATAATATGTTACGTATATAATTGCGTCAGCTTCTTTAATATAATCGAACGATACGTTCGTGTGACGCGCATTGACCGAATCAGCACCAGGTGTATCGACGAGTGTAATTCCTTTTTGTGTTAGTGAACAATCGTAATATAAATCAACCGTTTCAATATAGCATGCAATTTTTTCTTCCGTTACAAAAGAGGAAAATTGCGTTAAATCAATCCGTTTCGTTTTACCAAATTCATCCTTACGATGATCGTAGCCAGCAATTAACGCCCGTAAATAAGCTTGATGCATATTAGCGATCGTTTCAGATTCATATAATCGCGATTCTTTGATCATAGAAATTGTTTCCGAAAAATTTTTTGTTACATCAAATGCATCTTTTAAAATTGCTCGAACGTCTTCGAGCAACGTCGTTTCATCTTTAAACGTTATCATCACTGTACCGTGTTCGTACTTAGGAGTAATCGGGGAAATTCGATTAATGACAGCTGTCGTCGGATTTGGTGATACAGGTAACACACGCTCACCCAAAAGTGCATTAGAAAATGAAGATTTCCCTGCACTAAAAGCACCGAACAAGGCAACAGTAACATTTCGTTGTTGGAGACGTTGTTGTTTTTCACGTAATTCATCCATCATATGTTGGAGCACATTGGATTCCTCTAAAGCAGCAATCGTCTGTTCAAGTTGAGACACGATCGTATCATATGAATGTGTTTCGGTCACTGGCGTTATTTCATGATTTACGTCAAGGACTACTTCCGTATCCGTTCGTTTTTCCGGCAGTTCTTTCGGTACTGCTTCTTTTACAAAATCATTTCGTTTTCGCACAATTTCTTCTACAGTACGAGTCAATTGACTATCTACTTCATGTACGTGTAAACTACGCTCAATTTCCGCAAGCGTAGTTTCCCGTTCTTGCTCGAGCGCCTCTTTCTCGTGAAAAGAATCGAGTACTGTACGTAACTTTCTTTGTCTCCTTTCGAGGAAACTCATTTCCTCACGTATTTGTGACATAAGTATATCGTTTATAGTATCGAATATAGTGCGTGCACGTTTACGAAATTGTTGTTTTATATCGTTACTCACATCGTTCGTATAGTTTAAGACATACGCATTGTTAAACGTTGCACCGTCTTTTAAAAAGCTTAATAAACGTTCCTTATCATAGACGATGTGCAACTGTTGAATTTGCTCATGAATCAGTCCTACTTGTATATCGTATGATTCGATTAATTCCGTTAGTTTATTTCGTAATGTCCATTGAATTGTAGATTCGATCGTTTGCTGTAATTCTGTATAAAAATCATCAAGACGTTTTGCACGTTCCTCCGCTGTTTTTTTCTTCGCATTAAAAAAGCCAACTTTAAACCCTTTTTCGTTCGCTTCAATTACATTTGCCGCTAGATCACGTAATTGTGCCGGCATTAAATATGCGTTTTTTAGCGTTTCGTTCACTGTCGCTTCGTACTGTTCGTTAAAATGTATTTGTTTCTCTTTAAGTGTTGCTAATTGTTCTGTAACAGTTTTCCATTCAGCTTCCATTGCTGCTTTTTCATCTAACTGTTCGAACGTCTCCAACTTTTCTCTGAATCTTTCTTTCATAACCGATTCATGGTCTTTTACTATATACTCAAATGCACGTTGCAAACGTTCATCTATCATAGATAGTTCACGTGTACATAAGTCGAAAACGTATCGTTTAAAAAGATGCAATTCATTGTTCGGATCATCTTCATGTTTTACAGAAATGTAAAAAATTTTTTCCGGTTCAATTTCCCATTGTCTAAACGTTTCCTCAACGTGTCGTTTAAATGTACCGAAAGATAGTTCCTTTTCGTTATGTTTATCAATTTGATTTATAAGGATCGTAAGTGGAATTTGTTGCTTTTTCATTTCCGTTAAAAACTGTAAATTCACTTCAGATTGCACATGGTTATAATCCATTACGTAACATAACGCATCGACCGTATGGAGAGATGATTCAGTTATAAGTCTGTCCGTATCATCAGCTGCATCAATACCAGGCGTATCGACGAAAGCGCAGTTTTTTGGAATAATCGACTCTGATGTACTTATTTCCATCTTCTTAATCGAAGCTTTATTCATACAATATTGTTGAATTAAATCGATATCGTACGGTTCCTCATAATAAACAGCTTGTGCATCGTTAAAATGAACACGAACAACACCAGCACCAGACGTTAGTTTCACAATATTTGCACTCGTTGGAATCGGGCTATTCGGTAACATTTCTTTACCAATTAAATAATTAATTAGAGACGATTTTCCCGCCGAAAAATGTCCAGTAAAACTAATGACATATTCACCGTCTCGCTTCTTTTCATATAAATCTATTAATTTTTCGGCATTTTTCTTATCGTCGTTTTGTAAAAATAAATGATAACTATATGCTAATTGTGCATCAGAAATTGTGTTCGTTAAAACTGTCAACGGTTCATTCTCCCTTTATATTAAACAAATCCATTCTTACCTATTATACGAAATGCTAAACTATTTTACTAGTAACATAAAAGAAGCTGGGACTAAACTAGACTTAAATAAGTAAACATAGAAGGAATCGCAAGAAAGTAGCGATTCTGTCCATTCATCTTTGTTTCTACATCTATACTTATGCTTACTCTCACTTTTTTCTCGAAACGGTTAAGCAATGCAATTTTTCATCGACAGATTCATGCATGCGGTTAGTTTTACCAAAAACCTTTCCGTCTAAGTGAAAAAACGTAGTTCACGTTTGTCTGAACTACGTTTTTATCTAGGTTTTATCCGAGCCTCTTACATACAATTTATTCATGATCACTTAACGTTCGATAACTACTATTGAAGTAAATAATTGGTTCTCCATCAGTAATCGATAAATTTGTCACTTCTGCGATTAAAATAACATGGTCTCCTGCTTCAACTTTATTGACGACTTTACAAGCTAAACTTGCTAATCCATTTTCTAAAACCGGAACACCGTCTAGATATACGTAATGAATCGGATCTTCTGCCTCTTTTTGGCGTGCAAAGACGAGTGAATAGTGACGTTGCTTTTCATTCAATATCGAAACACCGAACGATTCTGTTCGCATGAGACGATCAAACATGCTTGCCCCTTTGTCGATCGATACGGCGATTAATGTTGGGTTTAAGCTGATCGACATAAATGCGTTCACTGTCATCCCTTCTGTTCCCTCATCATCTTCTACAGTTACGACTGTAATACCTGTTGCAAACTTTGACATCGCTTTTCGAAATTTTTTTTCATCCAAGTACGTTTCACCCTTTCTAGTATGGCCATTAGAAACTTTTTCGTCATTTAGTTTACATAATATAATTACGGTTAATTGTTGACGTTATACCGGATAAATACCGTGTTTTCTTTCCGTGAACGTTACATTTTTCGAATCGTACAATGCATAACGCGTTGCTAATTCTTTTCGTAAATGTTCCGGATGGATGATTGCATCGACGACCATTTCCGAAGCGAGTCGATAAATATCAATATCTTCTTTATATTCTTTCTGTTTCTCAGCAACAAACGCCGCTCGCTCCTCTTCCGGTAACTGTGCAATTTTATTTGCATAAACAGCGTTAATAGCCGCTTCTGGACCCATAACTGCTATTTGAGCTGTCGGAAGTGCTAATGTAGCATCTGGTTCAAATGCTGGTCCAGCCATAGCATATAATCCTGCCCCGTATGCTTTTCGAACGACGACTGATATTTTCGGTACCGTCGCTTCACTCATCATCGCTAACATTTTTGCTCCATGGCGAATGATCCCTTGTTGTTCTACTTTCGTCCCAATCATAAATCCGGGTACGTCCATTAAGAAAAGTAGCGGAATATTGAATGCATCGCAAAGTTGAATAAACTTCGCTGCTTTATCTGCCGAATCAGGAAATAATACACCACCTTTATAACGTGGCTGATTCGCAATCACCCCGACGACACGCCCCTCAATACGAGCTAACCCTGTTATTAACTCACGAGCAAACAGTTTTTTAATTTCAAAAAAACTATCTTCATCGATAATTCGCTCAATGAACTCATACATGTCAAATGGGGAATTTTGATTTTCTGGAATAATATCACTTATTGCTTTTTCAAATTGTTTTTCTTTCGCGAATTGTTGTTGAACAGCTGGTTTTTCACGAAAATTCGTTGGAAAGTACGTTAAATAACGCCGTGCATACGAAATGGCTTCTTCTTCATCATTCGCTAACACATCACCGCAACCGGATACGGAACAATGCATACGTGCGCCACCCATTTCCTCAAGCGTTACTTTCTCTCCAATCACCATTTCTGCCATACGTGGAGATCCTAAATACATCGATGCATTACCATCGACCATAATAACGATATCACAAAATGCTGGGATGTATGCGCCACCCGCAGCTGATGGTCCAAATAATAAACAAATTTGTGGTACACGACCGGATAATTTAATTTGATTATGGAAAATACGACCTGCACCACGACGTCCTGGGAACATTTCCACTTGATCAGTTATTCGTGCACCCGCTGAGTCGACTAAATATAAAATTGGTATTTCTAACTTCAACGCTGTCTCTTGAATACGCACAATTTTTTCTACCGTACGTTTCCCCCATGAGCCAGCCTTTACGGTTGAATCGTTTGCCATGACACAGACGCGTTGACCATTGATTTTGCCAATCCCTGTAACGACCCCATCAGCCGGTAAATCGTCTGCTTCGCAATTAGCAAAAAATGCATCTTCCATTTCGACATCATTATCTAACAACAACTCTAGCCGTTTACGGACGAACAATTTCCCGCGCTTTTCATTCGCTTCGTGGTACTTTTTTGCACCACCTTGTTTAATGTTATGTATTCGCTCTTGTAATTTATCTAAATACGACATAGGACTCCTCCTATACATTAGATTTATTCAATAATTGCTATAACGTCCCCTTCGTTAATAAAATCGCCCTCGTTCACTTTAATTTCTTTAATCGTTCCAGCTTGTTCGGCGCTAATCGGAATTTCCATTTTCATCGATTCTAATATTGCGACATCTTCGCCTACTTCTACTTGATCGCCTACTTGCTTTACGATTTTCCACATGTTTCCTGCCATATTCGCTTTTAACTCCGCCATTTGTCATTCCTCCTACACATAGTTATAAACCTAATTGTCTCGCAATAACGAGTCGTTGAATTTCTGATGTACCCTCACCGATGACGAGTAATTTTGCATCACGTACATAACGTTCTACTTCATATTCACGCATGTACCCATAGCCACCGTGAATTTGTACCGCTTCGTTTGCACAACGGACTGCTGTTTCGGAAGCGAACAATTTCGCATATGCTGACTCTTTCGTAAATGGTTTGCCTTGATCTTTTAACCAAGCAGCTTTTAAAACGATATTACGTGCAAGCTCTACTTCCATCGCCATATCTGCTAATTTAAATTGAATCGCTTGAAACGAACCGATCGTTTTACCAAATTGTTTCCGTTCTTTCGCATATTGTAACGCTTTGTCCAATGATGCTTGAGCGATTCCAACCCCAAGTGCACCTATCGAAATGCGGCCCCCATCAAGTGTTGCTAAAAACTGACTAAATCCAGCCTCAGGATCACCGAGCAAATTTTCCCGCGGTACACGAACGTTATCTAAGACGATTTCAGCTGTATCGGAGCCTCTTACACCCATTTTATCGTAATTACTCGTAATTGTAACACCTTTTGTATCCGTAGGGACGATAATCGCCGATATGATATTCCTTCCGTCATCTCTTTTTCCTGTTACCGCCGTAATAATTAACGTTTCCGCATAACTTGCATTTGTAATAAAACATTTCTCACCATTGATGACAAACTCACCGTCTTCTATAACTGCAGTCGTTTTCGTTCCACCAGCATCACTACCAGCATTCGGTTCCGTTAAACCGAAAGCGCCGAGTGCCTTTCCTGAGGCAAGTGGAACGAGATATTTCTCTTTTTGTTCATCCGTTCCGAACATTTGTAATGGACTGGCACCTAAGGAGACAGCAGCAGCATAGCTAAGACCAGTACTTCCACATGCACGACCGATTTCTTCAACGGCAAGTGCATAGGAAACCGTGTCTCCTCCCGCACCACCCCACTCTTCGGAAATTGGAATACCCATTATACCTAGTTCACCCATTTGATCGAAAATATCTTTCGGAAACGATGCTTCTCGATCTATATCAATCGCACGCGGTTCGATTACATTTTTCGCGAAGTCACGTACCATTTCACGAATCATTTGTTGTTCTTTCGTTAATTCAAAATTCATTCTTTTCCTCCTTTTTTACTTGTTTCATATGTAAGTTCTTCTCATTGCGATTATAGTATTAATTATAAAAAAAGTCATCTTCATTTAAAAAACGAATGAATTAAGTCGTTGAGAAGCTTATAAATTCGATTGCCGTATAGACGACATGAAAAAACTCCAATTCAACCTTATTTCTCATGAGTTGAATCGGAGTATGTTAGCATATTTTCTATTCTTCTATAAACGGTTTTGCATATGGAGCTTGAACGTACGCATCGATGACGGTACCGTCGATATCATCATCGATAATAAAAGAACCGTTACTATTTAAAGCACTTTCTGGTAATGCAAAAGGTGAGACGTGTACTTCTTTTTCTTTAGACGTTTTAATCATTACTTCAGCGTTTTCTTCTATTAATATCGTTGCGATCACTTCATGTTGTTTCTTTTTTAACGGACGTAAGATGCGACTGCCACGTCGAGCACGGCGACTCACTTCAAAAGCGTCAAGTGCCATCCGTTTACATGCACCTCGTTGTGTAACGAGAAACACGTCTTTAGTCAAGTTCGGTGAACAAATAGCCGCACTGACGACTTGATCCCCGTCGTTTAATGATATCGAAATAACCCCTTGTGCACGTAAACCAACGGGACTCACTTCGTCTTCATGAAAACGTAAGCTATATCCTTTTTCTGTAACAAGGAGTACTTCATCCGAACCGTCTGTTGAATAGACAGCAATCACTTCATCTGCTTTTTTCAAATTAAGTGCAATTAAACTTCGTTTATGACGGCTCGTTTCATACAGCGATTGCTCGGTCTTTTTAATCATGCCATCTTTCGTTAAAAAGATGAAATAACGTTTTTTCTCAAATTGGCGTAGCGGGATACATTGGACAATTTTTTCCCCTTGTTCCACTGAGGCAACATTTGAAAAATGGTTGCCACTATCACGCCAACGAATATCTGGTAATTCATATACTGGAACGGTAATATATTTTCCTGAATTCGTAAATAACATGACATAATCTGTCGTATCCATTTCAATCAAATGCGTTAAATAGTCGGTCGATTTCATCGTTAAATCATCTACATTAGAAGCGGCGAAAGAACGCATGCTCGTCCGTTTTATATATCCTTCGTTCGTCAATGAAACGACAACCGTCTCACTCGGTACTGTCACTTCAATATTAATATTAATTTCTTCAATTTCCGCTTCAATTTTCGTCCGCCGTTCGTCTTTATACGTCTGTTTAATCCGACGAAGATCGTCTTTAATCGTTTGGAAAAGTACTTTCTCATCCGCTAAAATATTTTTATATGTAGCAATTTTATCACGAAGTTCATCTTTTTCTTTTTGTAACTGTGTAATATCTGTATTCGTTAAGCGATATAATTGTAACGCTAAAATGGCATCCGCCTGTGTCTCAGAAAAAGAATACGCAGCAATGATGTTCTTTTTCGCATCTTGACGGTTTTTCGACTTACGAATCGTTTGAATTAATTCATCAAGTATCGAAATAGCCTTAATTAATCCATCGACGATATGTGCACGTTCTTCAGCTTTATGTAAATCGTACGTCGTCTGGCGTGTAACGACGTCTTTTTGGTGGTCAATATATGCTTGTAACACGTCTTGTAATGACAATAGTTTCGGTGTTTTATCTTGAATGGCGACCATATTGTAATGATACGTCACTTGTAAATCCGTATTTTTATATAAATATTGTAAAATTCCTTCACTATCTGCATCGCGACGCAATTCGATGACGATCCGTAAACCTGTACGATCCGTCTCATCTCGCACTTCTTGAATACCGTCGACTTTTCTCTCTGCATGAAGTTCATCAATTTTACGAACTAAATTTGCTTTATTCACGTCGAACGGTATTTCTTCGATAATAATATGTTCACGATTACGTTGTGCCTTTTCGATACGTGCTTTCCCACGAACGACGATGCGACCTTTTCCAGTTTCAAACGCCTTCCGAATGCCATCTTTTCCTTGGACGATTCCACCTGTTGGAAAGTCAGGTCCTTTTATTTTTTTCATTAACGTATCTAACGTTACATTCGGTCGATCAATTTTTAAAATAATTGCATCGATTACTTCACTTAAATTATGTGGTGGAATGTTCGTCGCATATCCTGCAGAAATTCCCGTTGATCCGTTTACGAGTAAATTCGGTAATTTCGCGGGAAGAACGACAGGCTCTTTATTCGTATCATCGAAGTTCGGAATAAAATCGACGGTATCCTTATCGATATCGACTAACAGTTCTTCTGTAACTTTAGCAAGTCGACCTTCTGTATAACGCATTGCTGCCGGTGGATCACCGTCAATACTTCCGTTATTCCCGTGCATTTCCACAAGTTCATAGCGCATTTTCCAATCTTGACTTAACCGAACCATCGCATCGTAAACGGACGAATCTCCGTGAGGATGGTAATTTCCAATTACAGTTCCGACAGTTTTTGCCGCTTTTCGAAAATTGTTTTCGTGTACATTATTGTCTTCATACATCGCATATAAAATTCGCCGCTGTACCGGCTTTAGTCCATCGCGTACGTCCGGAAGTGCACGATCTTGAATGATATATTTACTATAACGACCGAACCGATCGCCAATTACGTCTTCTAAAGGCATTTCAACGAATTGTTCTGCTTTCGTCATTGTCTAACTCCTTTCTTTCGGCTAAGTTACCCATTCATTAAAATATTATCTTCCTCATCGAGGTCAAACTGAACATTTTCTTCAATCCAAGAACGTCTAGGAGCAACTTTATCCCCCATTAATGTCGTTACACGGCGTTCTGCTTGTGCGACGTTGTCGATTGTCACGCGAATTAACGTGCGTGTTTCTGGGTTCATCGTCGTCTCCCAAAGC
>Ga0209487_1000574_pt1 | contig 32902 bp, 25 predicted proteins | sample Poulit2012_FD_187524 | JGI IMG/M metagenome (GOLD analysis project Ga0209487, IMG submission 187524) | Agricultural soil microbial communities from Georgia to study Nitrogen management - Poultry litter 2012 (SPAdes) (version 2) | ecosystem: Environmental > Terrestrial > Soil > Agricultural land...
TTAATAAGGAATCGGTTTTTGAATTCAACTATGATGGTGGATTTGGAGGTGACGGAACCTGGGCTGGAGAAGGCGGTTCACAAGGTTTCATCATTGCCAATTTTGCAGGTCCGGCCGGCACAGGTGCCTGGTACAAATGGATGCCCACCGCTTCCATCGTTAGAGATTTTATTCAGGAGGAGAGACCGGATGGATCCGACACCCGATTTGATAAGAGAATGTACACCAGTTTTTTCTGGAAACATTCGGATTATGAATCCACAGTGGAAGATGGCGCCTGGTTTGGAAATATGACTTTTGACGAGATCTGGGATGCATGTGAATCAAAACGGCTGAGAGGAGAACCTGATTATCCAAGTATCGATGGAGAAGAAGGACGGTTTTTGATCAAAAAATACACCAACTTTTATATGAATGAGGCAGATGCCAACAGTATGTATGATGCAAAAAACAGAAACAATAATTTACGTGTCATGCGGTTTTCGGAAGTACTTTTACTTCATGCGGAAGCTTGTATCAAAAATGGAAATCTGGAAGATGCTGCCAGTTCATTGACTCGAATCAGAGATCGTGCGGGACTCGAGAGAAAAGAATGGGGCGGAGAACAAGAGCTCTGGGAAGAAATGATCCACCAAAACAATCTGGAATTTTTCTTTGAAGGCCACCGATTTTTTGATCTTAAAAGATGGTTTGACTATGATGATATGAAGAAAATTTTGACGGATAATAAAAAGCAGGGTGCTTCCAATTTCCAGCCCAAGCATTATTATCTGCCGATTCCGCAGGGTGAACTCAATACCAATACAGCTATTGAGCAACATCCTCTGTGGAGATAAATCAGAGAATGACTTCATTTCGAAAATATGAAGTTTAGATTCATTTTGGGCAGATATGTATTTTGCATATTTGCCCAAAATGATTTTTCACACAATCAGCAACGATGATCCTTAAAAGATTTTCAACAGTTTATATCCTTTTATTTCTTCTTTTTTTATTCTCATGCAAAAAAGAAACAACGCCTTCTCCCGATTTTGATCAGCTAAAAATCCAAATCGATCAGGTAGTCGATCGCGGAAATCTTCTCAACTCCTGGGAAAAATTTGCAGATGAATTCATACTTTATTTTGAAAAAGACACTTTACACTTATCTGAAACATCATTATCAGATATCATCGACCATCCGGAAAAATGGAAAACCACTTTGATTTTCAAAGATCATTCCGAACTGGAAATCCCTTCCGCAGGCACTGATCTGGAATTCATCATTCAGGACTGGACCCTCAATCCATCCGGATACAATCCTCTCTCAGCCAAAATCGATATTCATCTTCCCGCACGTGGAAGAATCAAAGTGATAGTACATGGAAAAAACGGAACAAGCGGAACCGTCGAACATTTATTTAAAGAACAAACTCCAAGACAACATTTACCTGTCTTGGGATTATATGAAGATCATGAAAATGAAATCGACATTGTCTTTACTGATTATGAAGGGAAAGAAAGAGGAAGGGCATCGATGATGATCCCAACGGAAAAGCTGGAGCTAACCGATTTCCCAACCTTTCAGGTGATGGTTGCCCGACAGGATCGGATGGAATCAGGCGTCAACCTCATCAGTTATCCGGGACAGAGCGAAATCGCAACCTCGACGCCTTACATGATCGATGCGGATGGTGAGATCCGATGGATTTTGCTGTTTAAAGATCATCCTCGGTTAAGTCATTTCGCACAATCAGTGGGACTGAAAAGAACACAAAGAGGAACGTTCATTTCCGGAGATGTATCGGAAAATCGAATCATAGAAATAGATGTATTAGGCAATCTGCTCAAGGAATGGGATCTTGAAAGTCTTGGCTATTCATTTCATCACGAGATAACCGAAACAAGTACCGGACATTTTCTTATCACCGTCACCAAAAACAACGCAACGCTCACAAATGGAAAACCAAGAATAAATGATTTCATCATCGAAATGGACGCCGGTACAGGAACGGTCATCCACGAGTGGGATCTGACCCAAATGCTAGACTCATCACGATATGAGAAACCAGATGATAACACACCCGCTGAATTTGTACAAAGTCCTTCCAATTGGGCGCACAACAATTCCATTACCGTGCATCAAAACAACCTCCTTGCGACGCTGCGCTACCAGGGAATGTTTTGTTTTTCACCTCAGGGTAATGTCCAGTGGATCCTTTCACCGCACCGGGGATGGAGCGACAATTTCCGTTCAGCATTATTACAGCCAATAGATCGAAATGGTGATCCGATCACCGATCCGAATGTGATAAACGGCACCGCGTCACATCCTGACTTTGAATGGATATGGGGACCCCACACGCCCGTTTCACTACCAAATGGTAATATCCTCGTTTTTGATAACGGATATGATCGTAATTTCATCAGCAATTCTCGGTCACCGGATGACAATTATTCAAGAGCAGTGGAATATAAAATCGATTCCAAAACCAAAACCGTTCAGCAAGTTTGGACATATGGTAAAGAAAGAGGCCGAGAAACATTTGCTCAGGCTCTATCGGGAGTTCAACACCTGCCCGCCACCGGACATATATTGTTTTGTCCCGGCATGGGAACACTTACAGGGAATGGATTTGGAGGTCATGTCATCGAAATCGATCCGGACACGAATGAAGTCATTTTTGAACTTCGCATCACTTCCTCCAGCTACACCGCTTTTCATCGGGCTACGCGGATGTCTCTGTATCCTCCGGAACTATAAATCTTTATTTTTTCTGATTTACACGACTCCCCGCGAAAACAGTTCCGCCCGCACATCCAAACCTTATCGTGAACATATAGCAGCATTTGGTTCTCATGACATATTATCATGGATTTTCCCTATCTTACCCGGCATGAAAAGACTAAAATGATATTCAATGAATAAATTATTTTTTGCCGGGATTCTTTTGATTTTGGGCACAATGATCCAATGCACTTCATCTTCAAATCAAAATGACATGATCACACATACAGTTTTCTTTTCCCTGAATCATGAAAAAGGCTCTAATGAGGAAGCAGAATTTATCCGAAAAGCGCTCGAATTGGGCAAGATCCCGTCTGTCCACAATCTCAGATGTGTCAAGGAAGTCAGCCCCAAAAATTCTTTCGACTTTGGTCTGATCATGCAATTCAAAGATCAGGCAGGATATGATGCTTACAATAACCATCCGGATCATGTGGATTTCGTAGAAAACATATGGAAAAATGAAGTGCGGGAATTCATGGAAGTGGATTATGTATCACATACTCCCTGACCAGACCTCAGTTATTAAATCATGCATATACTTTAGTTGATGACAGGAGTTCTCTCATCAATCATGCTTCAGGACAACCTGTTTAGAAGATTGATTTATGAATCCGCTGTTTTCCTCCGTCAGTTATCTGAAAAAGGGATGTCTTGTTTTTGTGGAAAAGCAAAATGAGCAGATTCTTCATGAAGCAGTAAAATACAAAAATGGGTTTTTGGATCTTTATACACCTCTTTGAAATCATCCACTTTGGTGGCAGCCACCACTTTTTTGGCGACCAGTTCTTCCAATGATGAAGCATGAACGAACCAATCCCTTACCGGATCTCGGGATTCATACAACTGGACTCCAAGTTCCGGCAGGTCCTTTGAGAAAACAAACACCGGGTAATCCGATACAGCACTATCCAGAATAACTGCCTGTGCTTCATTCAGCAAGGTTCTAAAACGAGGGTATTCATCTTGAAATTCCCGCAGCGCATCATCCATCATTACCTAATTTTATTACCATTATTTTTTGATCATCAATGCAATATTCTCAATATGTCCTGTGTGGGGAAACATATCAACAGGTTGCATTTCCCTACACATATACTGATCTGCCCACTCAGATAAATCACGAGCCTGTGTGGCAGGATTACAACTAACGTAAATGATTTTCTTTGGTTCAAGCGTTTTTATAAATTGCGTCACATCCGGATGAAGTCCCGCCCGGGGTGGATCTACAATCACCGTATCGGGCCGACCATGCTGCTCCACAAACTGTGTGTCCAAAACTTCACGGACATCTCCTGCATAAAAATCACAATGAGGGAGCTGGTTGATTTCTTTATTGATCTTCGCCCAATCAACTGCCTCATCTATTTCTTCTACACCAATGACTTTTTTTACGCGATCAGCAACATAAATCCCTATACTCCCCAGCCCGCAATATAGATCATACACAATTTCATCCGAATCAAAGTCACCCAGCCTGATCACTTCATCGTATAAAAGTTTTGCCTGACGGGTATTTGTTTGAAAGAAAGATTTGGGTCCGATTCGATAAGTACGATCTCCTAATTTTTCTGTGATGTAGGGATTTCCGGCAAAAAGATGAGGTGTCAGATCAAAAATACTATCATTGAGTTTTGGGTTGATCACATAAAAAAGAGAAGTGATTTCAGGAAATTCCTTTTGGACAGCAGTCAACAGTGGAGTGATTTTTTCGTGATCATCTGAATGAACCACCAAAATCACCATCAGATCTCCTGTTTCTGTTGTCCGGATAATCAAGTTTCGCAAAAACCCTTCCTGGGCACGTATGTTGTAGAAACTAATTCCTAGCTCCAGAGCTTTCTTTTTTACAAAATTTCGGATAGAATTCGATGGATCCGGCTGAAGCAAACATTCCTCAATATCCAAAACCATATCAAACCGCCCGGGTCGGTTGAACCCAAGACCTTCTCTATTCTCTATCTCTCCACCTTGCATTTCCTCCTCCGTAAACCATCTCCGATGAGAAAAGGTAAACTCAAGTTTATTCCGATAGAAATATACCGGATCACATCCCAGAATCGGATGAAACTTATCAGTTTCAATTCCGCCAATTCTTTTCATCACATTTTTCACTCCATTTTCTTTCAGCTTCAGCTGCTGTGAATAATCAAGATTTTGCCATTGGCATCCACCGCAATGGTCAAAATGCCGGCATGGAGGATCAACGCGATAAGGCGAAGGCTCCAGGATATCTTCGACTTGTCCCGTCCACACTCCTTTTCTTCTCCTGAACAACCGTGCTTCGATCTGATCTCCGGGAACCGCTCCTTTCACCATAAAAACTTCCCCCTCTTCCGATCGGCAGATCGTCATTCCTTTCTGTCCTACATCGATGGCTGCGCCCTTTATAATTTTGCCCTTTTTGCTTCTCTTCTTCATCATTTAAATTATTTGATCGTCATTTCCGTCCGTCGATTTTTCTGGCGTCCTTCCGGAGTTTCATTGGTCGCTACCGGTTCCGCTGCCCCTTTTCCGATGGCTTCGATCCGTGAACTGTCAATCCCATTTTTCACTAAATATTCTTTGACCGCATCCGCCCGATTTTGGGATAAATTAAGATTATCCTCATCCTGTCCCACATTGTCTGTATGTCCCGTAAGCCGAATTGTCAATTCCATATTGTTTTTCAAAAACTCAGTCAGTTGATCCAGTTCAAAAAATGCTCCAGGTTGTAAAGTTGCCTCTCCTGTTTCAAATAAAACATTTTGCAACACAACCGACTGACCTCGTACGATGGGTTCAAGATATACGGTATCGATCCGGTCCCGGGTCAGCTCTATATCCGACTGTAACCGAAAAGAATGAAATCCATAGGCTTCATGATCGATGGTCGTTCCGTACAACCGGTCAGCTCCCATCAAAAAAGCTACAAAACCCTCTCTATCTGTCCGTGCCTGGCGAATCAACCGATTTTCCTGCATATCTTGGATTTGCACTTCTGCCCCTTGTATAGGTAAGCCATTATCCTCGTCGAGAACGATCACCTGGTATAAGAAAGATCGGCGGGGACGAATTTCTGGATCAAGCACAAAACTATACAGATCAAACTGACCTTCCCGTGCAGAGGCAAAATATCCTATATCTCCTGAAGAAGCCACAAAAATCCCCTCCTCATGATCATGGCTATTGATCGGGAACCCAAGATTTTTGGGAGGCTCCCATTGGTTACCTTTTTGACGATGGGTCATGAACAGATCCCTGCCCCCATATCCGGGCCAAAAATCTGACGTAAAATAAAGAGTTTGTTCATCTGTATGCAAGTGGGGGTTTTCTTCATTTCCGGGAGAATTTACATTGGGTCCCAGATTGATGGGGTCAATCCACCGGTCATTATTATTTTTCACTGTCAGCCACAGATCTCTTCCTCCGTATCCGCCTGGTCTTTTGCTACTAAATATCATCGCCCTACCATCCGGTGAAAGAGTCGGCTGCGAATCCCAATACTCCGAATTGATACCGGGCATTGGTTCAGCCATCGTCCAACCTGTATCCGTCAGCAGGGAGTAAAAAATATCACAGGATCCCATTCCTTCAGGCCGGTTGCAAGCTGTAAACACAAGGGTTTTCCCATCTCCTGATATCGCAGCTGCCCCTTCGTTATCTCTTGTATTCAAAGCATGTATCGGCTCCGCTTTGGACCATGCTCCGTCTATCTTATGACTAAAATAAAGATCCTCCTGATGATCTCTTCTGGTAAATATCATCGTACGCCGATCATATGTCAGACTAAGACCCAATTCCTGATCAGAGCTGTTGATTTCTTTCGAAAGAAGAACCGGATCAAACTGACGGGGATTTTTATAATCCTGCTGGGCAAACTCATAACTTCGCAGATAATAATCCACTTTCTCTCTGATTTCAGGCGAAGGATTTTCGACCTGTTCATCATATTTCTGAAACTCCTCACCCGCTTCTCTATATCGATGACTTTTCCAGAGGGCTTCCCCTCTTTTAAAATGCAAAAAAAGATTTTTATTCAATGAATCTTTATCTATTGCCTTTTGAAATGCTTCCTCAGCTTCCTGAAATCGTCCCGACTCCAATAAAACAGTCCCCTGAAGATCGTAAAATATGGAAGTATGTAAATCATCCGGTATTTGGTCAAGGCATTGAAGTGTTTTCTCCCAATCTCGATTCTGATAGGCTTCCATACAGTGATCCACAGTCATTGTCTTAGAGGCTTGGGTCACTCCCTTAGTTCCACTGCAGGCCCATCCTACCCAAAAAATCCATATGACACCCGCCCACCTCATTTATCCATTCAAACGCTCCATGCGCATTATCTATTTTCCAGGATACCGATTGCTCTTTTATTCCCCAGTTCAGCAGCTTTTTTCAAATCAGCAACATGTCCGTTTTTCCCTAATTCTTTTTTACTGAAAGACATTTCAAGATAAATGTCAGCATCGGTCACATATTTTTGATCTTTCTGATCGATTTTCAAAGCTTCTTCCAAAGCCGCCAAAGCTTCCGCTTCTTTGTTCAGCTTTTTGAGCACAAGGGCATATTTATATAAAGATGCTTTTTTATGTCGTCGATTCCGGCTCTCTTCATCAAAATCACGTTTAATAAAAAACCTAAGCTGAAATTCCGCCTTCGTATATTCTCCTAAATGCATCAGACAATCCGCTTTCAATCTTCGTGCGTGCCAGTGTATATCCTGCAAAGCCAATGAATATCTTACAGCCTGCTCCAGGTCCTTGAGGGCTTCACTATAATTTTTGTCTCTCATCTTGATCCTCGCCCTTCCAAGATAAGCAGGGGCGTTCCCCTCATCCCATTTGATCGCTTTCGTAAAATCCCGGTCTGCATCATGAAAATTCTTAAGAATATAATTGAGGAACCCCCGTCGCTCATAGGCTTGCGAATGCTTGTCATACAACTCAATCGCCGTGGACAAAAGCTCCATCGCCTCTTTCTCTTTCCCCTCGATTTTGGCAAGTTCTTTCCCTTGCAAATAATTTTTCACGACAGACTTGTCACTTTTGGGTTCGATCCATGCAAACAGACTCAGGTCACCCTCCTCAATCATCCAGGCGCCAATATTTCCGGAAATTCCAAATTGGGCTGTATATCTTAAAAGACTCACCGTCGTTTTCCACGCTTTTTCAGTTACGTTGATCACAGTTCGGGGAACCTCCATCACCAGGTCCTCCTCATTGAATATCTCTTCCTCATCAAAAATCAACTCGATGGACTTATGATAATTGTCCACACGATGTCTAAACATTTTCAAACCCTTGGAATAGCTACGGGGATTATCAAACTCGATCTTCCCTTGAAAAATACTTTTATGAAACATAGAAGTTTTATTGTAAAAAAATATAAATCACCAGTTATTTATCAAATTTCACACGCGAACCCTTGATAAGATGTGTTGAACCATTATTGTATTTGAAACAGCAAAAATATACACTTATTCTATACTTCACCAAAGGATCGTTAAGAATCAGAATAATTTACGATGCCTGGATGAAAACATAAGTTCATGTACTTCAGCAAAATTCTCACACACAACAAAAAAACAGATTGTATATTAATGATCCCACTCCCATTCTTGGAAACGATAAATCACTACCTTTGTTTATTATGAAATATTTGATTGTCGGTCTGGGCAATCCCGGACCAGAATATGAAAACACCCGACATAATGCGGGATTTAAAATCGTCGATAAATTAGTTGAAAACCTGGAAGGACAATGGAAAGATGAAAGGTATGGCTGGATCTCCGAAATCAAATATAAAGGACGGGCGCTAACGCTTCTCAAACCTTCCACCTACATGAATCGGAGTGGCAAATCGGTATCTTACTGGGGGCGGAAGCTGAAGCTAAAAACCCCCGATAAAATTCTTGTGGTGGTCGATGATATCCACCTTCCACTGGGCTCCTGTCGGCTGAGGAAAAAAGGAGGATCAGGAGGGCATAATGGACTGCAGGACATAGAAGAAAAAATGGGGCGCAATGATTATCCCAGAATCCGGGTCGGCATCGGCAGTGATTTTTATCCGGGTCAGCAGGTAGACTATGTGTTGAGTGAATGGACAGAAGAAGAGGAAAAATTACTACCGGACATCATCCAGCATTGTGCGGACATGATCCTCAGTTATACGACGATAGGAGCCGATCGAACTATGAACCAATTCAACAAGTAAATTTTTTTGGGTTTTAAAAGTTGAACTTATTCTTCATGTCATGAATACATCCATGATTCAAATATTTCAGCTTCATCTCGTTTCATTTTTCAATGAGATGAATCTCATGTCGAGTATATCAAAAATCAACCACATTATTCAACCATGATTTTTGTATTATTATGTGCAATATTGACCATCTTTTGACTATCAGTTATTTGAGAGAGAATCTCATTCCCTAATGAGCAGTTCTTTAAATTAAATTCATCCATTTTCTTACGTGGCGCTCCCTCTCGATGGTCAGGTTACCGCTCTTGCACTATGATTGGTATCCGATAAATCACTTTGCGACTTGGCAAGAAATATATCACAGATTTCAATTTGCAAAGACCCCGGTAAGAGAACTTTGAATTTGAAAATCAAAATAGATAAATGTCCATGGAATTTCATATCTTGAACTGTTTACTCTTCTTTATATAAAACCAGAAGGTCATGATACTTAGAGAAATAGAACTGAGGAATTTTAGAAAATTTGAACACCTGGATTTTACCTTTCCGGAAGAGAACCTCCTGGTGCTGACCGGACCGAACGGATCGGGAAAGTCCACAATACTGGATGCGATATCCAAATGTTTGGCCCACTATATAGCGAAGATGGTTTCACACAGCGATGTGAACCATTCTTCGTTGGATTCCCTGCGCGCGACAGATATTACGAATGGAGAGATCGAGACCCGTGTATTATGCGGTGTTGATTTTTGGGGATATGGTACCATTGAGGTATCGAAGAGAAGGGATGAAAAAGGATATTCCTACAAATTCAAAGGCGAACTAAAAGATGAAACTCTGAATGCGTTACGAGAAAAGATGTTAAGGAAAGAGCCGTTGTCTCTCCCTTTGGTGATGTATTACCGCACCAACCGGACGACGAAAATCAATGCTTCTCAAGAGCCATCGGATCATTTTTTTCATCCTATCTTGGAGGCATACAATAACAGCATAGAATCAAATAACTATCCTTTTATAGATTTTGAAAAATGGTTCATTCAGCAGGAGAATTTGGAAAATGAGGAAATTAAGAAAAGAAAGGATTTTACATTTGAACTCCCGGTATTAAAAGCGATGAGAACCGTTATTTCAGATTTTCTCTCCTTCTTTTATGACGAGCCAAATCTCAAAATCGAAGTAACAAGAAAGACTCAGGAGGACTCTGATTTTCCAATTGTTCACAGAGGAAATATCCTCGTTGATTTCGGAGATCAAAAAAAACCGGTATTGCTTTCTCAGTTGTCATCAGGGGAAAAAATGGTGTTTTTTATCGTGGCTGATATAGCGCGGAGATTGCTCATCCTTAACAAAGGAAATTCAAAATTTGAAGACCACAAGGGTATTGTATTAATAGATGAAATCGGACTACACCTGCATCCCCGATGGCAAAGGGAGATTTTGCCTGCCCTTCACCATGTATTTCCGAATGTACAATTTATTTGTACTACACATTCTCCTCAGGTGCTCAGCCAGCTTCGAAAGGAAAATATTTTGCAAATCGATGATATGCAAATATACTTCTCTTCTTCTGATCCGAAAGGAGGTGAATCCGGGATCATTCTGGAAGAAATTTTTAGAACAACCCGACGTCCCGAAAATGCTCAGCACTCAATCAGAAAAATTTACCAGCTTCTGGAATCAGAAGATATTGATTTTAAAAAGGTAGAAGAAAAAATAGATAAACTGAAAGAAATCGTAGATCCGGATGATCCGATTTTTCTTCAATTGGGAAATTATATGGAGCGTCGAAAACTGGTGACGTCATGAGATGGATCAAAAAGAAAAAATCTCCCGATCCTTTTGAAAGATGGAAAGCGCAGGCAAAACCACAATCCTGGAATCAATTACCTGGTACTTTACCTGATGCTCGATCCCCTCATTATCACTATTATTCGAAAGATGAATTGCGTGCAGTTCTTCTAAAAGAACAGAATTCAAAATGTTTGTATTGTGAAAGTTGTATATCAAATCATCCTTCAAAAACCCGTGTGGATCATGTAAAAACTCCTCAAGCTCTGGCACAAACTTCAGAGCAAATATTTGATTATCGCAATTTGGGGTTATCCTGCAATTCAGAATATTTACATCGAAAGTCTGAAAATGAAAGCCACAATCCATATTGTCCTGCAGAATATAAACCAGAGGTTATTGAAAAGAAAACCAAGGGTGATCGTAAGAAAATACATCCCGACGCACTTCATTGCGATGCTCATGAAAAGGATGAGATCCTACCTTTTACCCCATATGACCATCGCTGTGAAGAAGAATTACAATTTCTAAGTGACGGCAGTATTTTATCAAAGAACCCAGACGGGAAGAAAGTTATTAAGATTTTAAATTTAAATGCAGTTCAACTCCGAAACCGTAGACAAAAAGCCATTGAGGGTTTCATTAGCGATCAAAATAATGGTTTTATAGATATAGAGATAGCAGAAGAACTTTATGACAAACTTTTACGAAAAAAATCACTGAAGTATTCTAAAGCTATTTTAGATTCCTTAAAAAAGTTGTTTTAGTTTTCCCCCTCCTATTCCAAATTGCAAATCTACATAATTCACCAAATTTTGGTACTATAAAAATTTAGTGCTTGATGTACTGACAACTGCTTCAGTCAGCAATCCCGGCTCCATTTTCATAGGAATTCCGGTGTATGAATCAAGATGTATCAATGCCTCTTTCAAGTTCATCTCATCCTGTAATTGCCGGAGAAAATACTTTTTCTTTTCATATAGAAGGGTCAGATATTCCTGCTCCGTCTGACCGGGTGTAGGCACACAAATCGCTTTCTTCCCCAATGCCAGCAAATCCATGATCGTGGTATAACCACCCCGGCAGACGATTACCTCGGATTCAGACATCAGGTGATTGAGTTGATGAGATGTCAAAAAAGGATAATGTGTGATTGTTTCAGGAATCTCTTGATCAGCCACAGAAGAACTCCCGCTCACCAGCGCGACCGGTTCTGAAAAGTCAGCCAATTGACGAATCAATTCCTTTTCCCAAATCGATCTCTGTGGTTCCGGTCCCGACAAAACAGCCGTAATCGCAAATCGGATTTTCTTGTTCAGAGGAACGAATCGTGATACCGGACCAATATAACGAGGCTTCTTTATTGAGTGTCCATGCCCCAGTCGTCCCGTCAGATTTGGTTCCCCTGAAAAATCAGGAATCCAGCATTCATCATATTTTCTAATAAAATAATGATGTGCTTTGCTGGCGGCCGTATCAAATCGATTCCCCGGGGTGAGGATGTTCATCTGATGAGTCATATATATATTATACGTCCTCGAAGTATAACATCCCAGCCGGTTGTCGCTTAATACAATATCGTATCCCGACTGATCAACAATCTTTTCGAGAGCCAACTTTTCCTGCTGGATTGATTTAATCAGGGAAAATGTTTTACGGCCTATATTCCATAACATATTGCGGGAAGGATAGGTGATATTGTATCCCGGCAATTCAAAAAAAGTGGCCAACGGGAATTCTTTTTTCAACAATTCCAAAGCCGGCCCGTCACTTGCAAAATCCACCTGATATCCCTGTCTTCTAAATTCCTCCGCAATCGGAATACATCGGGATGCATGCCCCAACCCCCAATTCAATGGACAAATCAAGATCTTCATCAGAGGCACGGCATCAGGATTTATTCGTCATGCGTCAGAACTATTTCTTCTCCGTTGGAGTCAAAAAACTGATACTGATTGATCGGCATGTTCTGATCCGCCTGAATTTTAATCCATTTCTTATATTTCATAAACCAGTTCATCTGACGACTTGGAAACCCTTTCTTGAGGTAAGCAAATAAAAATGGATGAATCGTAATCTCAAATTTTGAATTTGGCCGCAGATTAATCACATATTCGAGGTCTCTCTCCAATTCATCAATTGTCAATATAGTAGCATTGACCTTCCCTGTTCCATTGCATGAAGGACACACCTCATCCGTTTTGATCACCACCTCAGGACGCACGCGCTGACGGGTGATCTGCATCAGTCCAAACTTACTCAAAGGTAGGATCGTGTGCTGAGCGGTATCTGTTTTCATATACTCCCGCATCTTATGAAATAGTTTTTTCCGGTGTTCATACGTCCTCATATCGATAAAATCGATGATGATCAACCCGCCGATATCCCGCAATCGCAACTGGCGCGCTATTTCTTTCGCGGCTTCCAGATTCACTTTGAGCACAGCATCTTGTTGATTGTGTGTCGTCACTTTGGGTCCACTATTCACATCGATCACGTGCATTGCCTCTGTATGTTCGATTACAATATAGGCACCACTGCTCATGGTAGAAGTTTTACCAAAAGATGCTTTGATCTGCTTCGTCACACCAAACGTGTCGAAAATCGCATTTCGTCCATTATACATTTGGACAATGTTGGATTTTTCCGGAATCGTATGATCAAGAAATTTTTTAATATTCCCGTAGAGATTACGGTCATTGACCGCAATTCGGGTAAAGTCGTCCGTCAACATATCCCTCAAAAGGGTTTCGGTCATATCAAGCTCACTCAATAACTTGCCTATATTCTTTCGACGAACCAGATTTGCATGCATTTTCTTCCATTTCTCCAACAGTTCATTGAGCTCTTCATGGAGATCGGCAGCTTTTTTATCCTGCGCAGCGGTTCGGAGGATGACTCCAAAATTAGCAGGTTTGATACTCTCGATCAGCACTCGGAGGCGTTTTCTTTCATCCGAATCATTGATTTTTTTGGAGATCGTGACGATATTGCTGAACGGAACCAATACCAATAATCTTCCCGGGATGGTGATTTCACAGGTCAATCTTGGTCCTTTTGTCGAGATAGGCTCTTTGAGTATTTGAACGAGGAGCATACCTCTTCTCTTCAGAACTTCGTCAATCCTTCCGGTTTTGACGATTTCTTCACTCAAATCACTATCGTTCAACTGCCAGTTTTTTCTTTGGCCGTTGAAGCTTGTATTGGTAAATTTCTTTACCGCGGGCAGCTTGGGACCCAGGTCCGAATAATGCAAAAAAGCATCCTTACTAAAACCTATGTCCAAAAATGCTGCATTGAGACCGGGAACAAGTTTTTTCACTCTTCCCAGATAGATGTCTCCCACCACAATTTTCGAATCCGAATCTTGCTGGTGATATTCTACTAACTTCTTATCTTCAAGAATAGCAACGTCCACCTTCTTTTTTTCCGCATTAATTATCAGTTCTTTTTCCACTGTTATTATATGTATTTGACAATGGTAAGACTTTGATCGGAAAGGTCAACATGCACTTTATTATTATATAGCCGGATTCGGGTCCATTTTCATTATTCGGACATTCATCAGTTAGACCGGCGCATATTTTATCAGGCGATGCTTTGTTTATGGCTCACAAAGGCAGGGTCTTATGTAAGAATGTAGCTGGTTTTTTCATTTTTCAAACCTTTCTTACAAAACCTTACCTATTCTTAAATGATTTAAAAAATTATTTCTTCTTCTTATGTCGGTTCTTCCGAAGCCGCTTTTTTCTTTTATGCGTAGAGATCTTATGTCTCTTTCGCTTTTTTCCACTTGGCATATATCTTATATTTTATTGGTAATAAATTTTACTTCCCTTCGCAAAGAGCACGAAACTCTTCGCTTTTTACCGCTTCGCCTGTTTCAGCATACACCTCCGCAAGCAAGCAGATCGTTCTTTTGTGATCCTGATCAAGAGCATACGCCTTCTCAAGCCGCTCCTGAGCCCGATCCCACTGCCCGGTCTGAATGGAAAACTGCCCTAATTCCCGAAAAATCCGGGGTTCTTCCGGATATTCTTCACTCAGATCCACCAATGCCAATACTCCTTTCATTGGGTTTTCATGATCCGGGAATTCAATCATTAAAAGAGCTTTTTCCAATTCCAGATTGAAATCACTTCCCATTTCTTCAATCGCCCTGTCATACATCTCTATAGCCCTCAAACTCAAAGATCTGCCAGAATCTTCATCTTCCGACATTTTAGCTCCAGTGGCATAAGTATTAGCAGCGATTGAAAAATTTTCAGCGGTAGGCTGTACTTCAGCTATCTGCTCTGTGTAGTGCCCCGCCAAAAGCCATTCATTCTTAGAAACCCAAAAAGATGAAAGTTGTTTAAGAGACATCATGTCTCCCGTTTCGGCTTGTTCTGTCCATGCCGTTACGCTATCTCTGTTTTCAGAATCCAGATCTGCCATCGCTTCATCAATAGCAATATTCACATCCAGTGAAGCGACCGATGGCACCTCTTCGCCCGACGCCTCTACATCCCGATCCAGCTGGACCGTATCAAATCCAAAATACAAAATCTGAATCAACAAAAAACCTCCCAGAATTAAGCCAAGTTGCAATCTATCCATGCTTTGCTACTTCTTCATCTGTCACCTGATCTCTGACCATATCCATGAATATTTTGGCAGGTCGGAAGGCAGGTATATAATGTTCCGGTATAACGATCGCTTTATTTTTCTTAATATGTCGTCCTATTTTTTCTGCTCTTTTCTTGACTACAAAAGATCCAAATCCTCGGATATACACATTCTCTCCATCAGCCAGAGTATCTTTCACCTCAGTAAAGAAACTCTCCAAAGTAACCAATACATCTACTTTTGGCACTCCTGTTTTTTCAGCAATGGCCGATACTAATTCTGCTTTCCTCATGAATATTCAATTATTTTATGATGATTCTAAAATGGGTGACAAATTACGCAAAATTATCAATCAGAAGGAAATAATAGAACGATCTTTTTTAAACAAACCGGCTGCAAACCCCAAAAAATCAATTATTTATAAAGAAACTCACAATTTCTCCGACCTTTGCAGATATTTTTCATTTATTTATCCAAAATTTCGATCACTATGCATTCAATGACAGGTTTTGGGGGAGCAGACCTCATGTATGACAGCCACAGAATCAATATCAACATACGAAGCTTGAACAGCAAATTTGCCGATGTGCGGGTCAAACTGCCACCAGAGCTGTCTGAAATGGAAATCCCTATCCGTCAAATCGCGATCGAAGCACTGATCCGCGGAAAGGTAGACATCCAGATCAACGTAGATGGTCTCAATGATGATGAAAATATCTGCGAAATCGATGAAGAGATATTTACCCGGTATTTCAACCAGTTGAATAAGCTTTCACAAACTCTGAATCTTGATCAACAAAACATCATCAGCGCTTTAATCGATTTGCCTGGTGTTCTCAAGATGAAAGAATTTGTTGCAGACGAAGGTCTGAAAAAAGCAATTTTCAATTCTCTGCAAAAGGCGCTGAAAGAGCTCGCCGAGCACCGGCATACGGAAGGTCAAGCTCTAAAAACAGCCTTAGATCAATCGATCCAGATAATTTTCCGGACCCATGAAAAAATCCAAACCCTGGAAGAGGAAAGGATGACCCTGGTACGGGAGCGTCTCCACCATCATCTGGAACAGGAAATCGATCCCGAAAAAATAGACAACGGACGATTTGAACAAGAATTGATTTATTATCTTGACAAGATGGATATACATGAAGAAATGATCAGGCTGAAACAACACTGCTCGTTTTTTCTCGATGAAATGAATAGTGATGAAATTTCAAAAGGAAGAAAACTTAATTTTATATCACAAGAAATGGGACGAGAGATCAACACCATTGGCGCAAAAGCTTCTCACACAGAAATACAACAACTTGTGGTTGAGATGAAAAATGAACTGGATAAAATAAGAGAACAACTGGCAAATATCTTATAGAATCATGAAGACGTATACTCAGAAAAAATGCATCGTCATAACAGCTCCATCCGGTGCCGGAAAAACTACTATTGTCCAGCATCTACTAAACAAATATCCGCGTGATTTGGGGTTTTCCATTTCTGCAACTACCCGCCGCAGGAGACAAAATGAGATAGATGGAGAGGATTATTATTTCATCAGTCTGGAAAAATTCAAAGATAAGATAGCCAAAGGAAAGTTCGTTGAGTATGAAGAAGTTTATCCAAATCAGTTTTATGGTACACTCCGCTCTGAAATGGAACGATTGTGGGACAAAGGACAAACCATTTTATTTGACATCGATGTTCAGGGGGCTCAGGTAATCAAAAAAGCATTGGGTGATCATTGTCTTTCTATTTTTGTTAAGCCGCCCAATGAGGAAACTTTGACAATGCGGCTTCAGAATCGAAAAACAGAATCAAAATCAGCACTCCGGGTTCGATTGGAAAAAGTGAAAGAGGAAATGTCCTACGAAAACTGTTTTGATAAGATACTTGTTAATGACATATTGCAGGATGCCTTAGCAGAAGCGGAAGCAATGACAGAAAAGTTTCTGGGCATAGTAAAAGAACAATAAAATGCAAACGACGACAACCAATGGGATCAGAATTAGTGTACGCTCTTTTTTCAATAAAGAATATTCTGATCCGGTAAACAATAAATTCGTACATGTATATGAGATTTTGATTGAAAATCTCACGGAAGCCCCTGTTCAAGTGCTCGCCCGGCACTGGCGTATTTTTGATGCATACGGGGTCAAACGGGAAGTAATCGGAGAAGGAATCATCGGAAAACAACCCGTCATCGAACCGGGAGATTATCACAGTTATTCCTCATGGAGTCCTGTAAATACTGAAATCGGCCGGATGGATGGGCGTTATCAAATGCTCAATCTGCACACCGATGAAAAATTTTATGTCAGTATTCCCTGTTTTGATTTGATATTTCCTTTTGTTCTGAACTAAGATGAAGCATCCAGAAAATGAAGCGAAGAAAAGCTCTGAAATCTCTTGCCTGGGCAGCTCTTTCCACTCCTATAGCTGCCGCAGCAAGCACACATCCCATCCGAAAAGATAAAATCCAGGGTGAGATGGTCTCATACCTGAGTCAATGGCATCAGCTGCCGGACATGGTATGGACAGGAGCCGATTTTTGGGCCAATCAACTCCAGGATTGGGAGATCAAGGACGGCAAACTCCGATGCCGCCACACCAACCACAGACGAAACATCCAACTCCTGACTCATCCTTTACGGGATAACGGAAATTTTCTCCAATCCTCGATCCAGATGAAAATAAATCCCCTAAACTCAGAAAATGAAGGTGTCGTCGGATTCTACTGGGGAATACAAGGTGAAGCCAAGGATTATCGAAATATCTGTGCGCATGGTGAAGGGCTCCTCGCGGGAGTCAACCAAGAAGGACACCTGATCTTTGACGATCTCATTTCACATAATAATATAGAGCCGGAGATGCTCTCAGAAGGAGTAGACCTGAAGCTATTCCTCAACCACAGAGGGAATCAGGTGCGGGCAGAACTTTCGGTATGGCACCGGGGACAACCAATGGTTACACTTCAGCATCACGATATTTCTCCGGACCGCTTAGCAGGTCACATCGGTCTTGTGTCTGACTTCAAAGAAGAAAACTCAACCCGGTGGTCTGCAGAATTTGCACACTGGGAGCTGCGCGGAGATCTCCTCGCGCATTTCCCGGATCGGACATTGGGTCCGGTTTATTTTGCCCAGCATACTCTGGATGGAGATCAGCTATATCTGACAGCACAGATTGCACCCATCAATCCCGATATCAAAACGGTCGAATTGTACATCCGAACAGCTGATGATGACTGGGAGAAAAAAGATGAAGCCACGATCCACCCTCATGCAAGAACGGCCTCATTTATAATCGAAAACTGGAAAACAGATCAATCCACAGAATATAAACTATCTCTGACTATACATCGTCTGGATGACGAGGTCATCGATCATCCTTACCAGGGAGTGATACCGGCCAATCCCGACGATCATGATCAGGTCACGCTCATCGCTATGAGCGGGGAAATCCGTTCTGATTCTTTTTACCGAGATCTGGAAGGTCCTTCCTTTTTACACAAAGCGGATATAACCGCCTTTTTTATAGACCGATGGAACGGATTTGATAAAGTTGAAAATCTACTTTCGGAAGAAACGACGATTTTGAAATATCTCCACTACTGGACTTTATTTGGTTGGGCGCATCAGGAAATTTTTCAGCAGATCCCGTCCATCATCATAGAAGCAGACGAACCTGCACCCCTCATCTCCGAAAATGATGATGATATTGAGGAGGAAAATTCTGATTCTTCGGAAAAAGAAAAAACAGACGAGTCTGATGATCTTCTTTCTTCGGGGGATGAACTCATCAAGGAAGTTATTCACATCACACAGAGAAGTCACTTGCCTGGCACAACAATCGCCGATGATAAAAATTCCCGCCCCTGGATCCGGTGGGAGTATGGAGGAATCGATCTCGGTATCTTGCAGATGATCGATCAAAAAGGAAAAGAGGAACAGATAACACAAATCGAAGAAACGATAAAAAATTGGACAAAAGACTGGACAAACTCAGAGATGAAAGTACTCTTATCGCCGACGGTTTTTAGAAAGGTTCATGATCCTCATGTTGAAACCCATCAGATCGATGAAGAAATCACAGAGAACGATGATCCGGAAAAAAATGATAATCATGAAACCACCACAGACCCGATCACACTTTCTCCCTTTCACTCTTACAACAAGATCATTTCACTCCTTCGAAAAGCTCAAATCACCCATATTGCTGGAAAGCACAACCCACCATCCATCATCCAATATGGAGAAAAAGACCATGGTGATGCAAATTTTGCCTTCACCATTCCTTCCCTTCATATGAATCCATCCCTCCGATGGGATCCATCTATTCAACCCCATCGACCGATCCTGGGTAGAAAACGCTACACGGGTGATTTTGAAGATAATAATGGAAATAAGATGACCGTTTTTGCTGTCGCCAATCCTGCTCCAACCGCGGATCAGGAAAGTAGACGCATTGAAAACACCGGATACGGGATCATCCAAATGGATAAAAAAACCAAACGAATCCGGTTTGAGTGTCAGCCTTTATCGATTCACTCAGCTCCATCACATAAAAATCCATTTGATGACTGGCCCTTTGAAATCAATCAACAGGATCATTTTGCGAGTCGATCTTCCCATTTTTTGCCGGGTATCATCATTGAGGGAATAGAAGATCCACTCGTTCAAATCACAAAAAAGGAAAACGATGAATTGGTTTCTATTTTTCGGGTTCGTACCTCTTCCTCACCCCATGTTTTTCGGGTAGAAGAATCCGGATCATACAAGATCATCATCTCATCACCAGATCAATCCAATAAAAAATCGGTCGAATGTTCTACCGAAATGAAACTACCGGTTCGGCTGACATTCTGATCTTATCAGTCTGAGCTCTGATAAATCTATCAACAAACCAATTTTTTATTTCATCACCTTCATCGTTCCATTCATCAGCCGCCAATGTCCTGGAAAAGTACATACGAACGGATAATCTCCCGGATCATCGGGTGCCACAAAACGAAGAACCGTAGATTCCTCCGGATTCACCATTTTAGTAAAAAACAACACCTCCGGCATATCCGGGACATATTCTTTTTCTGTACCCGATGGGTCCATAGCCAGTTTATCCGCTTCAGCACCTACTTTTTCTAAAGTTTCCGGTTCAAGGATCAACACATTGTGCTGCATAAAATCATCATTGACGAACACAAGTTCCACCGGCTCTCCCGCTTTCACTTCAAAAGATGTTCGATCGTATTTCATCTCATTGATCACAACGCCCAATTCTACCCGCTGGACATCTCCCGAAAAAGCGAGTACATCTTCTTCCAGATCAGCTTCGATCGATTCATCCCAATAATGATCTAAAAACCTATAAATCCAGGGGCGATTTTCATCCTCCTCTTCCATCCCGGGCTCAAAGCTCCCCTGATCACGAATAAAAGCACTTAGCACTTCATTTTTGTGAGCTACCATCGCTATATATAACGCCCGCCCCAGCCAGACATCTTGCGTGATCGATTCATCCTGCCCCATCCGATAAAGAACTTGTCCCGATTCCTCATCCTGATCCGGCCATTGAGACATCGATAAAAACACTTCAAGTAAAACGTTCGGGTCTTCCTCTTCCCATATTTTCGCATTTTTCATTGCTACTACTCCATCCTCAGTTTTAGAAAGAATCTGGATCGCCGCCCGTCGCACCGCTCTGGCAGGATGATGAAGAGCAAAAACGATATGCTCAAAAGCTTCGGGATGTCCCCGCTCCAAAACCTGCAATCCATCCAGCGTCCACAAAGCATGGAGCGCAGCTGGATCATTTCCATTTTCATCCAACCTATACCGGGAAAGCAATGGATACAGTTCTTCTGTGATATCGGTAAGATCTCTTTCTACCAAAAGTCGCTGGGCCGTCATCCGCCAAAACTGATTGGAATGATCCAGCGCTGCAACCAGTTCATGCGGATGATTGATACTCAATTGTGGTGATTTTCCCTTTTTTTGATCCTTTGGCACAATCCTCCATATACGACCATGTTCCCGATCCCGAAGGGGATTGATGTAAGCATTCCCCGGACCATTTTCGGCATCATAACCACCATGATCCCGTGATGGTGTCGGATTGTGCTGCACGATAAAATTGTACCAGTCTGCCACCCAGACATTCCCATCCGGGCCCGTTTTTGCTTCTACCGGTGCAAACCATTCATCCGCACCAGCGATAAGATTGCCCCCATCCCTCTCTACAAAACCGGCACCTTCCTGCACGATCTTTGCCCAATGAACCAAATGCCCTGTCGGTTCTGCAACCATGGCATAATTGTTCCAATATTTCTGAGGATATTCCCGCGCCGTATAAAAATAGTGACCCGCTGCAGCTGTAAATCCTCCAAAAACATCCACCTGCCGTACTTTGTCTGTAACGGGATGCATATGATAATGCCCATCTATTTTTACGGTCCCATCTTGTCCCATTCCATGCACACCATCAAAATACCGATTCGGGATCCCCATATAAACGCTATGTGTATTATTGGCAGTAGATCCAAACACCTGATTCTCTTCTGTAAATCCTAATCCCCACGTATTGTTACTGGTATTTCCTATCTTTTCAAAATTGGTAAAATCCGGATCAAAACGATAAAATCCTTGCTGGAATTCAAATGGCTCTCCGTCGATCTCTCCTTTAAATCCGGAATATCCCACCGATCCCCAGATCTTATTATCCATTCCATATTGCAGATTGGATGGTCCGGCGTGTGTGTCCCACACTCCCCATCCTTCCATCACCACCTCCCGCACATCCGCTACATCATCCCCATCCGTATCCTTCAGGAAAATAAATTCGGGCGCTTGAGATATCAAGACCCCTCCGTTGACAAACATGATACTCGTTGGTATATTCAAGCTATCTGCAAAAACGGTAAATTTATCTGCTCTGCCATCTCCATTTGTATCCTCACATATTTTGATCCGGTCATGTCCGATCCTTCGATCCCGGATCGAATTGGGGTAGTCCACCGTCTCTACCACCCACAGCCGGCCCCTTTCGTCCCACGCCATCGACACCGGATTGACAATATCCGGCTCGGATGCGAATAGCTCAACCTCAAAACCCGCCGGCACCTGGATCAGTTTTTTGGATTCTTCCGGACTCAAAGGCTCCTGATATTGAGGTGGTGGATCACGTTTTTCATAATTAGGGATCTGACTTTCTTCCCGATAGATCAAGTCAGGCAAATCAGAATAAAACTGATCCCAGAGCTCATATACCTCATCTTTTACAGCCCAAAGAACTCCATTTTTCAAAAGATCAAGAAACTCAGGTTGATTCCAGGTTTGATGATCATGACCCAGCGCTGTGTAAAAAACTCTTCCTTCTCCATAGTTTTTCACCCAGGTATAGGGCTCCCGGTGATCTCCTTCTACCCTTTCCATCAGGACATGGATATCGTCACTGATTTTGTCGTGGACGTAGGTTTCATCCCAAGTCGTGAAAGGGGACAATCCCTGCATGGTAGGATGTTCGGGATCGATGATCTGAGCGGTAAAAGTATCAGCACCATGTTCCAAAAATTGGCCACCCGTCATTTTTACAAATTCATCTGAATTCCGGAAACAAAAACTGGCGCTGTGAACCGGAATAAATCCTTTCCCGTTTTTTACAAAATCGAGCAAAGCAGATTCCTGATCCAGCGTGATCGAATCATGATTCGCGTATAGCATCAATCCATCATACAGTGCCAAATTTTCCTCATTCAGATCATCCGGATCCTCTGTATAAGTGACGTGAATCCCCTCACGGGTCCATTCCCGCTGAAGAATGGGCGCATATTCATATGAATGATGATGCCGGCTCGCATGACCCAAAAAAAGTATCTGCAGAGGACGGGGATAAATATCCGTTTCCTTTTGGCCGGAATCACATCCGATCAGTCCCAACAGTAATAAATAGAATAAACCTCTCATTTTAAAAACATTCAACTACCAAATGGCCATCCGAATTTTTTCATCATCCGGCGAAACAAATGATGGCAAAAAATGACGATCCACAAACCGTTATAACCTCCTCAATTCTTTATTTGCTCTTTCGATTAAAGAAGCCGCCGTTTCTTTCTCAGGGTCAAAATCCCGGAAAGTAGCCAGGATCTCGTCGATTTTATTCAGTCCTTTTTGATCACCTCTCTCATTCAGATTCTTTCGTAAAATTTGAATTTTTTCATACTTCTGGATGCCTTCCACCAACCTTTCATACCGCAAGGAAGTACGTCCGCCCGGATACACAAAATAAGTATCACCTGCTCCCCAGGTAATAAAACGACTATCGAGTAAAGGCTCCAGCACCCAGCTGTTGTAAGCCCATCGCAGGAATCCGTCCAGCTTACGATCTGCCACGATCCACCCAATCAATTCGCTCTCTGCAGGCGGACTAAAGGTAAAACTGTTTGGATAGGATTGAGAGCAGCTGGTATAAAAAGTAGATACCTGCCCTTTTTCCCGGCGCTTTTCGAGCATTTCTGGTGTAAATTCACTGTAATAAGGAATACAGTAATCACCGATTTCATCGAGCAATTCCGGATAAAGACCTCCTGCCAGAGAAACATTGAAATCCTTGTCCGCTGAATAAATCACCTTGAGGGTTTCTTTCATCGCCTCCATCGGTCGTTCATCCATAGCGATGAATGTTTTTTCAAACCATCCTTTTTCTTTCAAATGAGCTGCAAAAGCGGTCAGCATAGCACCCCACATCTCCGCGAAAGCTTCTTCACCCGGTTCGGTCTCCACAAACTTGAGCTGATTGGTTGCCTGATCATAATATTGGAATGACAAGCGCCACGGAATCATCGAATAACAATTGATCTGCTTGTCCACCTCCATTTCCATCATAAATTCTACCCACCGGTCAAAAATCGTAAAATCAAAAAACCAGGTGCCATCTGCTTTTTTCATCCAGGTCACCATTGTCTCAAAATAATCGTGGGTCTGACCATCCCACGGACGATGTGTAATCGAAGCGGTGATCACATCTCCACCCGCTTCTACATAGTGTTTCATATCTTCACGCAACTGAGCAAAATGCGCATCACTCCATGGTTCCAGATCATAATACCGAGCTGTGGCATAAGGATTCTGCCACAGATCCAGATGGAATCCCCACTGCGACGGATCAGGCAGCACGCGGGATTCGACATTCACTATCAGTTGGAGTTCTTCCAATACCTGCCCGTTCCCCTTCAGGGTAACCGTTCCTTCATATTTTCCTTCCTGCGCATCCTCGGCCACCCAGATTCTGATCCAGCCCGGTCGTGTACTTTGTGCCGGAATCGTCAGTTCGGTCGTCCGATGATCGATCATATCAGCGACCAAAGTCGAATCAAAATCAGAATTCACCCGGTGTCCACATGTTCCTTTTCCATCTTTATTGAGTTCATCTGTCATCACATACCGCACAAATCCGGTCAGAAAATCATCCGCGGTCATTCGTGAATCAGAATTCTTCTTGTGGACCAAATCACTCACTTCATAAGTCAAATCCATCGGTCCCTCAAAAGCTGAAACAACCCATTGCGCCGACACCCGTTCCCCTTTCCAGGCATGCAGTTCTATTTTCTTTTTCAATGACTTAGCAGATGCAGGTCGTTCTTTTTCATAACGAACATCCGTCGATCCCCATCCCGCATGGTAAGTTTTTCTCCCCCTCCACCATTCTGGCTGAGTAGCCACCGGATTGGGCAATTCCTCAAATGAGTCCACCGGGAAAGGAGCTTGTCCCGTTCTTTGTCCTGAGTGCAAAACTCCCTCCACGTCCTGTGCCTGTACCTGATGGGGATTGGTGATAAAAAGAATGCAAAAAAGAAAAAGTATTCGTATCATAATGGTCAAAATAAATTTTGAAAAATTGATTAAATAACGCTGAATCGATCGCTTCCGGTTCTTCGGACCGCTTCACAAATCAGATATGATCTCACTATTAACAGGCCAAAATATGAAATCATCCTTATTTTCAATAATTGGAATCTTCTTATTTCTCCTACTTATCTGCCAAACGGGTCATACAAATCCGCTGCGCATTGGTGTAGCCGGACTTTCTCATGATCATGCTCATTGGGTTTTCCAGGGACAGCACCAGGACGATATCCTGATCGCAGGAATTGCAGAACCCAACCGGCAACTGGCTGAAAGATATGCACGCCAATATGGTTTTTCGATGGATCTGGTATATGACACCCTGGAAGAAATGATCGACGAAACCCAACCGGAAGCCGTCACTGCTTTTGGCTCCATCTATGATCATCTGGAGGTCGTCCGGATCAGCGCACCAAAAGGGATACATGTCATGGTCGAAAAACCTCTCGCCGTCAGCCTCAAAGATGCTCGTGAAATGGTTCAGCTTGCCAAAAAACATGATATCCATCTGCTCACCAATTATGAAACCACCTGGTACGCAACCAATCATGAAATCTATCAGAAAGCCATTGATGAAAAGAGACTTGGAACACTCCGAAAAATAGAAGTATATGATGGTCACGAAGGTCCGGTAGAAATCGGCTGCAGCTCAGAATTTCTGTCGTGGCTGACCGATCCCGTCCTCAATGGTGGTGGTGCCATTATCGATTTTGGTTGTTATGGTGCCAATCTTGCCACCTGGCTGATGAAAAACCAAAAACCAACTGCGGTATGGGGAATCACTCATCAGTTCAAACCAGATATCTACCCCAATGTAGATGATGAAGCCACCATCATTCTGGAATATCCGGAGACACAAGTTGTCATTCAGGCTTCATGGAACTGGCCGTTCTCCAGGAAAGACATGAAAGTGTACGGAGAAAAGGGATATATGTATGCGGCCGATGCGAAAAATATCGAATCCCGGTTCTCAGGAGGATCCGGCACCCAAACCATGAATCCCCGTCCGGCTCCTTATGACAATCCATTTCGTTTCTTGGCCGCTGTAGTCCGGGAAAAAATAAAAATGGATCCATTGGATCTTTCATCACCCGAGAACAATCTGATCGTCATGGAAATCCTGGATGCCGCCAGAAAAAGTGCAGAAACAGGAAGAAAAATCATTTTGGATCCCTAATCAATCATTCATCTCCATCCACCGAATCAATGCACCCATCCAATAAAAAAATCAACACCTTCGCCCGGATCTCCCTATTGATTATATTTCTCGCACTCCTGCGCAATCTTGCAGAGCCTTTTCGACTAAAATATCATGCTACCGAATCCCTGCGTATCGAACAGGTCGAACCTTTCATGGTCGGCGCGTTAGAATGCACAATCGGTCTTCTCCTCATGGTGATTCTTTTCTTGAATGAAAAACCAAAAGGCGTAATCCTGGTTGCCATTTTGACCATCATTTCCATGGTGATCGCCAAAATAATATACGGTGTATGAGGCTCTGCCAAGAAATAATTCCATCTACGATTTTTTCACTCGACAAAGTAAATCCAGTCGACATGAAAAAGAGCCTGCTCTCCGGCATTTTCATTTTTGAAAACGAAAAAAAGATCATGTACCTCGTTGACTGCTTCGATCTCCGCTGAATAAACCTCCCAATCATATGAACCACCGGGCACCTTCAAGGTACTGACCTGGGGTCCATCTGCAGAATCAAGATGAACCGCAATTTCCCCTCCGGCTCCCACCCCCTGGATCCGGTATTTCAGTTCTCGTATTCCACTTAAGTCGACCTGATCAAACCGGATATAAGATCCATTCATCACATTCCGGATATAGCTGAGATTTTCGGTAGTTATCGTAGCAATCCCGACATTTCCTTCATCAAAATGTTCAGCCTCCACCTTCGGATCTATCCATACATTTTGTTTTACTGACCGGATGGGCGGAGAATCTCCAGCTCCACCCTGATCGGTGTATTCGGAGATCAGAACATATGCGCCCGATCCATCATCAGCCTCATGCTGATCAAATGAAAGAACCCCTTCCGCCGGGATTCCTTTATCCTCCTCTGACATTGCAAGAATATATTCGACGATCTGCTCCGCCTCTTCCTGCTCCATATCCGGATGTGGTGTCATCGGCCGGCTACCCCAGTTTCCACTGCCTCCCTCAATGATTTTTCCCGCCAAATAAGTGATTGCATCGGATCGCTGCTGATATCTCTCACCGATTTCCATATAAGATGGTCCCACCGATTCTTCTTCCTTATGATGACATGACTGACAATCACTGGAAGACACCAATCGCCTCGCCTCTTTATACTTGACCATGTTCAGATTTTCCGTATCCCCCAGTATCAACGCAAGATCTTCCCTATTTGCCAAATATCCGAACCGACTGACCACCTCTTCGTCCGGGATATCTCCATCTTCAGCATCATATACTGTGATGTCATAAGGGATACGCCCTTTTTCTCTGTAGAAACTCCGATTTCCACTCAGTTCAAAAGTGATCTCTGGTGGTGTATTCCCCACCTCCACCTGAATGGTGCTTTTCCCGCTGGCACCTTGTGGATCTTTCACCTCCAGCACCACATTGAACACCCCCGGATCGGTGAACGTATAATCGATTTTTTCACCTTCGATGACTTTTCCATCAATACTCCACTGAAAGGTCAAATCCTCCTCATTATCATCAAAATCTTCGGACCGGCTCCCATCCAAATGAACCGTAAGCGGATGTGCACCCACGGTGTGATCTGCTCTGATCCGTGCCACCGGTGGACGATTTCCTTCCATGTATTCTATGCGGACCAGTTTCGCATCATTGTTTCTCGAAAACCAGTTGGTTCCATACTCCAGGATATAAATGGCTCCATCCGGTCCAAAAGTCATATCATTGGGTGCCACAAAATCAAATTGATCCAAAAACGGCTCCATGAAAACCATTTCCCCTTTTTCATCAAATTCGACAGCCATGATCCAATTACGCATCCATTCATAGATGAATAATTTCCCATCGTAATAATCAGGCAATTGATAAGGTGCACCTTCAAAATCCGCAGAATAATAAACCGGCCCGGCGGCTGCGCTTGCTCCACCGGCACCTACCAGAGGAAATTTCTCAGAACTACCTTTTCCATACCATATAAAAGCAGGTTGTGGGGGTGGCAGTTCTTTTAGTCCTGTATTATTGGGGGACAAATTGACCGGATGATCCGGATCAAATTTTGGGCCGGCGATTTTTGTTTCAAAATCATAATAGGGGAAGGCCTGATTATTACCCAAGAAATAAGGCCATCCATAAAACCCCGGTTCTTCAGCCCGGTTAAATTCATCATAGCTCATCAAACCATCTTCCCCTTCCACCTTGGTATCGGGTCCTACATCTCCCCAATAAAGCACACCATTTTTACTATCCACTGAAAACCGGTAGGGATTACGGGTACCCATGACATAAATTTCCGGCCGGGTTTTTGGCATTCCTTCCGGAAATAAATTCCCTTCCGGTATTGAATAAGTACCATCTTCTTCCGGTTTAATTCTCAATATTTTACCACGCAAATCATTCGTATTGGCGGCAGTTGCCTGGTCATCGGCCAACTCCCGTCCCGGTCGTTCATCGATCGGAATATATCCTTCCGCTTCCTCTGCATTGGTATTATCCCCCACAGACAAATAGAGCAGCCCCTCCTGATCAAAAAACAGATAACCCGCCGAATGGCAACAATAAATCCTCTGAGTAGGTATCTCCAAAATGATCTGTTCTGACTCTTCATTCAGCATTCCGCCCTCCTCCAGCACCATCCGTGATAACCGGTTCACCGATTCCTCCCCCGCCGGAGAGTAATAAAGATAAACCCATCGATTTTTTTCAAATGCAGGATCCAGCGCTACCCCCAGAAGCCCATCTTCGATTCCACTGAACACATCCAGCCGTGCAATGACGCGCACCTCATTTTCTTCTGCATCATACAGTTTCACCGCCCCCCGCCGTTCGACGATCAACACATCATGATTGGGCAGCACCTGCATTTGCATCGGTTCATCCATTCCTTCGATCAATACATGTCGTGTAAATCTATTCTGATCCGGTATTTCAGGAGTTACAGCAAATGCATATTCCGGGAAATGATTATCACCGATCGTTTCCAAGATAATTTCTTCCGATTGCATCACCATCTCAGGCAAAATCACCTCGATCCTTCCGGCCTCCAAAAACTGCCGGTTCACGCCTTGCTGGACCATCCGGGTAATTGGCCACACAGGATGTGAAAAAACCGTATCCTGCACCACGATCAATCCGCCTCCTGCTTGCACATACCTTTCCAATGTATTCCGATCTTTGTAATAAAGACCATCAAGGACTGATACAGGGATCATGATGGAACTATAGTTCGATATTTCTTCCCGCCCGATTCCGTCCAGATGCCCCGTATCCAACTCCCACCCTTTTCTATCACTGATAATCTGAAGCTCTTCCAGAGAGTGAGAATCTAAATCCACACTTAATATCCGAATTTCATCCCTTGGCTGGGTACATGAAAGAGTGATGACAAGCATCAATATGCTCATCCTTATCTTGTAGATCATAAGTCAATCTCTTTATCGAAAATGATTTTTAGAGCTCCACACCATGCTCTCCTCCAAATACATCTTTCCTTTGATTCTGTCTCTAAAAATAAAATCGGGCAATATTCCGGAAATATCCAATGATCACCCCATGCCGTTTTCGTTGACGAAAGATCCAAAGTTAAAGATTCTTCATGGGAATCAAGTAAAGTTGTTTAATTTTTCAAAAATCTATCGGGCCGCTATTTTCTTCATCATTTCCGCTATCTGATACAACCCTCTCGGCACATGAAAACACCCTTTCCACTTCCCTCCCTTCAGAGGCAAAAGAACCTCCCCTTGCCGGTTGAGATATCCATACCATTCGCCAAACTCCGGTTCAGGAAAACGGGGCATCGTGTAGTCATACAAACGAGTAAACCACTCTTTCATCCGATCATCCCGGGTAAACAAATATCCTTTTAAAGTAGCCACCATAGCTTCCAGATGAACCCACCACAGTTTTTGATCCCACTCCAGCTGCTGAACAGGATGCCCCAGAATATCCATGAAATAAAATAATCCACCATAGGTGTGATCCCACCCCATCTCCAATGTAGACAGAGAAATGTCTACCGCTTTTGTGATCAAAGCATCATCTCCTCTCCGATGTCCCAGATCCATCATAAACCACATCGCCTCCAACACATGGCCCGGATTCAAAAGTCGGCCATCAAAAGAATCTGAAAAAGAACCATCTTCCAAAACATTTTCCAAAACCATATTATACTTCGGATGATAAAAAACCTCCATCACTGCATGAATCGCTTCATCGATCGTCGATTCGATCAATTCTTTTTCCAGTACACCTTCCAGCTCGAGAACAAGATTGCTCAAAATCATCGGCAGCGCAAAATCCTTCAATGGACGGCTACCTGGTACCGCCTTCGAATAAATTCCTTTTGGATTTCCTTCGCGTTCCAGAATATTATAAAAAGTATCGGCGGCAATTTTTTTGTACCTCTCGCCCCCGGTAGCTGCATACAGCTGTGCAAATGCCATAGCCGCAAAACAATCAGAGAAAATGTTATATGGCTGTATCAGCGGCCGACCAGTACGATCCAAAGAAAAATACCACGATCCATCCTCGTCTCTTCCATTCTTCTCTAAAAAATCAGCACCATGAACCGCTACGTCAAGCCACTTCTCTTTCTGACTGATCACGTTGAAAAATTTTGCAAAAGTCCATACCTGTCTGCACTGCAACCAAATAAACTTATCCGTATCAAAGACATTTCCTTCCTGATCCAGACAGGTGAAGAATCCACCATGCTCCTCATCAATCGAATGCCGGATCCAAAAAGGCAGTACATCCTCTAACAACTGTTTTTCAAAAATATGGGACAATGCAGCAGCATCTTCCGGAAGGTTGATTGACATGATATAAAAATTTTTTACTTCAAAACTACAACTTTCTATCCATTCCTCCTTCTAATTTGAAACTTCACCTTCATTTTAGTAACTTATTCAAAATAAAAAATCAAACCTATGTATTTTAGAATTTTACTTTTTTGCTTATCATTTACTTTATCAATTTCCCCCCTTATATCACAAGAATTTGTACGAACAGACAGTACGATCAGCGATGAGTTTAAGATTTGGAAATTTGAGGAAGAATCCACTCCCTGGATCGTTCATGTGATCGAGATTGACCTGACACAGGAAGAAGTCACACCCAAGGTGGCCTTGGCAAATGACCGGATCTCACATAATACTTTCAGTGAAACATTTACAGAGACAGAATCGCTCGCTTCGATGATCGATCGAAAAATAGAGGACGGAGCAGATATCATCGGCGGAATCAATGCTGATTTTTTTGACATGGCTACCGGAATGGTTTTCAATGTCACCGCCTCCGAAGGCCAACTGGCCACCTATGGGATCACTCAGACCCCTCATGCCGGATTTTATACAGATGAAGAAGGAAATCCTTATATCGGACTGATCGAGATCAGTCAAACCATAGCCTTGAACGATACGTTGGAACGTGAAATACATGGAGTCAATAACAACCGTACTGATGAAACGATAATTCTTTACAACCGATTCATTGAAGGAAATCAATCCTCTGCCAATGAATGGGGGCATGAAATACTACTCCAACCAATAGAAGAAGTCGATTTTGTAAATGGCACCTTTCAATATGTCGTAGTAGATGAAGACGGAAAAGTCACACGGGAAAATGAGGATCAAATCATCGCCTCAGGACATGGATCCTCTTCCGATTTTCTGGAAAATGCATCCGAAGGCGATACCATTACGATCACGACTTCATTTGAAGGAATCGCGGATAGCATCCATGTCGTAGATATGGTCGGCGGATGGGGGCACATCGTCCACGATGGGGATAACCGCGCCGAAGATAGTATCGAAGAAGAAGGATCGATGTCTCACGAAAACGAACGACATCCGCGATCAGCCGTAGGATACAACGCAGACAAAACCCGACTCTATTTGGTGGCAGCAGAGGGTCGATCGGATAATAGTGCCGGGATGAATCTTTCCGAACTGGCTGATTTTATGATCCATGAACTGGAGGTCAGCGAGGGGCTCAACTTTGACGGCGGAGGTTCGACCACATTAATGAGCGGAACCGAAACCATCAATGATCTCAGCGATGGCGGTCAAAGATCTATCCCCACCGCACTAATCATACAAGGAAGCATCATGACGGCTTTGTTTGATTATCCGGAGGCAGAAGAGAACATTCAGATTTATCCCAATCCAACCGCTGATCACGTTACGCTCGAATGGGATCGTGACAGTAAGATCGGACAGATGAAAAATCTGGATTTCCGAATTCATGCCCTGGATGGCAAAATGGTATGGGAAGAAAAACTCAATTTCATGAATCAAGATGCCCGTATTCGGATCAACCTTCCTCAGACCGCACCGGGTCAATATTTCTACACCTTGCGCGCCGGATCATCCTTGATCGCATCGGGCAAACTGGTAATTCAATAACTCTGTTTTACATTTCACAGAGATCCTCCGTCCGCTGATACGGGCGGAGGATTTCTGATTTATGAAGGGATTCAAATCCTTTTTTGAGGCAGATA
>Ga0209487_1000575_pt1 | contig 32856 bp, 35 predicted proteins | sample Poulit2012_FD_187524 | JGI IMG/M metagenome (GOLD analysis project Ga0209487, IMG submission 187524) | Agricultural soil microbial communities from Georgia to study Nitrogen management - Poultry litter 2012 (SPAdes) (version 2) | ecosystem: Environmental > Terrestrial > Soil > Agricultural land...
CATTTCCTTCTGCGGCCTCACCGATCACTTCAAAATCAGGATGATTATTCAATAACATCTTCAATCCTTTTCGAACAACAGCATGGTCATCACAGAGTAGAATGCTAATCAATTTACTCTCCCCTTTCGCCTTTAATAAACGGCATTAGCAGCATATACCTCTATCTTACATCGAATAGACTTAAAGTCTATATTCTTCCATGATTAAAAAGCCTCCCAAACAAGACAATTGCTGATTATGATAGTGAACATAACCAACAATTGTCTTTGCTTTTATGGCTGTTTTGCTTTTAATTTCAAACTAGATTGGGAAATATCACTAAACATTCCCGCATATCGAATCGTATCTCCTGCATCATTTTTAATCCCACTTATTGTTAGCCAGCCTAGATAAACTTCCCCATCTTTACGTCGATTCCAAATTTCACCTTGCCAAAACCCATTCTCCTGAATCAATTCCCATAAATTCCGAAAGAACTCTTCATCTTGTTTGTCCGATTTAAGTATGCTTGGATTTCCCCCAATTACTTCTCGCTCCTGATATCCAGTGATCTCTGTAAAAGCGGGGTTTACGGAGATGATCTTTCCATTCTTGTTTGTAATCATAATTCCTTCTATCGTATTTTTTATCACTTGTTCCGAAAAACCGATCTTATCTTTATAGTACATCCAAATAACTAAGATTAAACTTGCTAATGCCGCTTGTGATAATGCCATGAATCCTATTGCATAGTGTCCAGTCACACTGTAGAGTACCGTTAACATGATAGGTGGAAAGAAACCTCCCAACCCTCCCATTGCCGAGACGATTCCATTAGCAATTCCAGCCTGCGCTTGGAAATACATTGGCACAAGTTTAAAAATTACCCCATTCCCAGTTCCAGCGCAAAAGGCGATTGTTAAACAACCAATTGAATACCACGTTATATCGGGAGCAAATGAAAGTAGAATTGCCGAAGCCGTATAACCACCAAATACAAACATTAGTAAAATATGTGGGTTAAAGCGATCACCTAACCAACCACCAACGGTCCGCATTGCTGTGGCAAGAACGATAAAACCTGCTGTTCTAAATCCTGCATCGACTTTGTCTAATCCAAAGTTGTCTACCAAAAAGTTTGGCAAATAAATTGTAAAAGCAACAAAAGAACCGAATGTAATAAAATAAAAAAGTGAAAGCAACCATAATTTCTCGTTTTTATAAACTGCCTTTATTTGCTTTAATAGTGGCTCATTTACCTTTTCTTCCTTTTTATCACCCAAGAAGAAATTTAGTAGGATAAAAACGCCTAATATGACAAGATATAAATGGATGGTTGACGTCCAACCAATTTTTTCTGCAATGAAGGGGGCACCAAAAGCAGATAGCGCAGTCCCCAAATTCCCCGCGCCATAAACACCGTTTATAAATCCATGTCGTTCTTTAGAGTAATATTTTGGTAGTGATGTTACACCAACGGAAAATACGGCACCACCAATCCCAAGAAATAAACCACCAATGAGTAAATCCATATATGTAGTTGCAATACTAATATAATAAACCGGAAACAATAAGGCGATAAAGCTAATTAAAAATATCGTACGGGCGCCTAGCCGATTAGCATAATAACCCACTGGTATACGCAGAACCGAACCCAAAATAACGGGTAGTGCAGTAACTAATGCAAGTTGATTAGTAGGAATTGATATATCTTCAACAATAAAAGGTAATAAAGATGAAATAATTACCCAAACCATAAATCCGACCGTCAGATTTAATGTTTGTAGTGGAAGTTGCAGTTTTCGAATCAATTCAATCACACTCTCTTTTTAATACATAATGTAAACCTGAATCGTTGTCAAAAGCTATCCATGTTGACTCCGTTATCGACACCTTAGCTGTTCTTGGTATCGCAAAGAAACTCCTCTGGTTAAAGTAGATACGTAAATGTGTGCGATTTGGGCATAACTCTACTTTTTCAATTTTCTTCGAACGTAATGGCGATTGATCTGTCCATGTTTCATCATAGATCGATACACCCACATTTTCAGAAATAAACGGCTCTACATCTTCTCTATTAATGAGACTCACAAAGATTACACCCCTTCTGTACTGGATAATTTGTGATTTCTAAACCATGCAAATATTCCCAAAAGGTTTCACTTGCATGGTTTTCAATAAAACAGACTACCTCTTCTTCTTTTGTCCATGTACTCAAACCACTTATTTTGGCGATAATAAGTTCCGCTTCATCTATATCCTTTTCTTCCAATTGCCAGGAAAAGTCCATTTCTTTAAATATACCTTGTAATAACTGATCAACTTCCTCAGATAAGTTTCCGATTTTAGCTCTGATAAAGCATAAATTCATTATTGTTTCACTTATCATCTTTTTTCACATCATCACTTTTTTTACTCTTTTTATATACGTAAAGGGCAATCGGAAACAGTATAATGTTTAATCCTACAAAGATTAATGTGTTCACATAGTTTTGATAATAAAATTGATGAACAATATATTTAGCAAAAATAATATTTAGGAATAGTATAGCAGCCATTATCGTTAAATATACATGGTTAGCTTTCATAAGGTTTCACCCTGACTGCATAGACTACCCCATCATCGATTTTCAATTCAATTTCTGGTAATGCGCGTCTTGGCGGTCCTGCCGTAGGAGAGCCGGTTTCTGGATCAAATACTCCGTGATGACACGGACAAATCATATTATGTGATGATTCTTCCCAAAACACTGGACATTGAAGGTGTGTACACGCATTTTGATAAGCGACAAACCGATCCTCTTTAAGTCGAATCAAAATCGCTCCTTCATGATCTTTTGGATAGTTGAATTCAACTGCTTGACCAACTGCAACAGCCGACACTTCAGCAATTTTCTGGGTAGGGAACCCCTTCCCACCGCTCCCCATTAATTCCTTTGCAGCTACTGCTCCCCAAGGCAGAGTTGACACAGCAAATAGTCCCGCTGATCCAGCTAATGTTTTCATGAATCCTCTTCGATCCAAACTTCTTTCGTTCTTTTGATCGATATTATGAGTGTAATTATCCTCATCGAAAGATTTCTTTTTATCTTTATGAGTCATTCTTAACTCCCCCTAAAACAGCTTTTGTGTTCCTTCTAAAATTCCAGGTAAACTAATTTCAACGTTTGTTTCCCCTTCAAGATAAGGCATACTTGTTACCCACTTATCATTGTCTAGACTGTGTCGTTCTTTTTTAGCAGCAATTTCTTCCTCTGTTAACCATTGGATGGCATCCGCTGGACAGACACTCGCACACATTGGCGGAATATCTTCTTGCGTACGATCAATACAAAGATCACATTTATACATTAAATTTTCTTCTTCATCCATTTTTGGAATCCCATATGGACAGGCAATGGTACAATTTTGACAACCGATACATAAATCAACGAGGGCTGATAATACGGCACCTGTTTCATGAATTTGGATCGCTTGGGCTGGGCAACTTCTCGCACAAGCCGGATCAACACAATGTAAACACATCAGTGGCATTGTTTCCGTACTTACAAATGGGTCGACATCATACACAAAATTTCGGTTTTTCTCTTCGTGTCCACCACATTGTGTACAGGCTGCTAGACAAGCACGGCAGCCAATACAATTTTCAAGTTCTAAATATAGTTTTCTCGTTGTCATTTCAATGCACCATCCTTCGTGTTAATCTTTTCTATTTGAGCAGCACAAGCCTTGTACTCTGGCATTTTTGAAATCGGATCGAGCGCAGCAATTGTTAATAGATTAATAGATTCGTCATGCCCATAATGATAGGGAACAAAGACCGTATCTTTGCGAATAATTTCAGTAACCTTTACTTTGTAAATCGCTCGGCCCCTTCGTGTAAATAGACGTACTTTTTCATCATGTTCAATATCATATTGTTTTGCCAGTTCGGGATGTACTTCAACATATGGTTCAGGGGCCATATCGTTTAGAAACTTAATTCTTCTCGTTTGGTTTCCAGATAAATAATGATAAACAACCCGGCCATTTGTCATTCTAATTGGATACTTTTCACACGGTTCTTCCGCTGGCGGACGATATGGAAGGGCAAATATTTTTGCACGACCGTCAGGATGATAGAATTTCTTATCCAGAAACATATATGGTGTTCCTTCATCATCTTCATCTTTACATGGCCAAAAGACTCCATCTTGTTTGTCAATTTTATCCCATGTGGCCCCGTAATAATCAGCATCTCCACCCTTTGATGCGAGTCTGAATTCATCCGCTACATCTCGAGCTGTTTTTAAATGAGAGAAATGTTTCCCTTTACCAAGACGCTCTGCAAGCTCGACTTGGATCTGCCAATCTGGTTTTGATTCTCCAATTGGTTCTTGTGCTTGGTTAATTTTGATAATTCTTCCCTCTAAATTTGTTGTTGTTCCTTCATCTTCTGCCCATGTAACAGCAGGTAGGACGACATCCGCGTATTCCGCCGATTCAGATAAGTAAAAATCAGCACAAACCATAAAGTCTAAATCTTTCATCGCTTTTCTAACATAATTCAAGTCTGGAGCTGAAACAGCTGGATTAGAACAAATTAAGTACAGACCACGAATTGTCTTTTCTTCCATGAGCTCAAACATTTCAAAAGCGGAAACACCAGCTTTCGGCATTTCTTCAGGTTCAATACCCCATACTTTGGATACTTCCTCAACATGTTTCGGATTGTAAATACTTCTATATCCAGGAAGCAAATCAGATTTCTGTCCATGTTCGCGACCACCTTGCCCATTCCCTTGCCCTGTAAAAGTTGCTACTCCTGAATGTGGACGACCAATCTTACCTGTAACTAGGGCCATATTCGTATATGCCGATACATTATCGACACCTTTTTCCTGTTGTTCAATACCACGAGCAAACATAACAATCGCATTTGGAGCTTTCCCATAAATTTCGGCTGCTTTAATAATCTTTTCTGGTGCAACCCCTGTTAACATACTCGTATGTTCAGGTGTAAATTCTTTCACTAATTCTTTTGTTTCTTCAAAACCGTTCGTATGATTTGCAACGAAGTCATCATCTGCATGACCATTTTGAATGAGTAAGTTTAAAATTCCATTCGCAAGTGCAAGATCTGTTCCTGGCTTTAAATCAAGATGAACATCGGCTCTTCTAGCGAGCGGTGTTTCTCTAGGGTCAACAACAATAATATAGCCACCTCTTTCGAGCACATTCCAAATCCGGAACATTGATGTTGGATGACATTCGGCTGTGTTACTACCGGCAATAAACAAACAGTCTGTTTCGTCAATATCTGTCCAAGGGATTGTTGATCCCCGGTCTACCCCAAATGTACGGAGGAAACCTCCAGCAGCACTTGACATACAAAAGCGCCCATTATAATCGATATACCGTGTTCCAAGCGCAACACGAGCAAACTTTCCAGTTAGATAGCATTTTTCATTTGTCATCGAGACACCACTAAAAACGGATAATGTATCTTTCCCATACTCCGCCTGCATCTCGGTAAACTTCTTCGCAATTAAATCATAGGCCTCATCCCAACTTGCTTCACGAAATCCTTCTTTCGTTCCTTTTAATGAAGCATCATCACGGATTAACGGCTTCAGCAGTCGATCATCATGATTCGTTTGTTGGTATGCTGTCACCCCTTTTGGACATAGCTTACCTAATGTCACCGGCCAATCATAACGAGGTTCAACCCCGATAATTTCATTTTTCGTCGTATCCACTCGCAAATTCATCCCACATTGCATCCCACAATAACTACAATGGGTCTTCACTAACTTTTCGTTCGGATGATGTAAATTCTCCGTTTTTTTAATAATGTCATCCCTCATAATGTTATCCTTCTGCATGTTGATTTGCCTCCTTATGTTTTATCTGATGAGTCGGTATTCCGGAAAACTGAGCAATACGATATTTTCTCCTACATGGGAGGCACATTTCTGCTAAATGAAACCCCTCTTTTGTCTCAAAATCAATCTGATTATCTGCCAGTACATCGACAACATCATGTGCTTGTTCTGTTGAAACATACGCATCCCCACACACTTTACATTCGAATGAGGATTTTTCCATATAATGTTCACGGTAATTTTTCGCAAATACACTCATTGGTCGAAATGGGATATGGGCAAGTTTCCCAAAAGGGAGATAGATTAATGTAACGATAACTGAATACTCATGAATCAGTGACATCGCTGGATGACCAGCCCCTGCTAAAAATATGTTGGAGAATGGTAAGGCTAAACCAGTAACACTAACAAAAAGCAATAAATGTAAAGGTAGAAAATCGTACAAAAAACTTTGATGTGCTCTTGCTTGCATGTCTTTAATCCGTCGATAAAGAGCCATACACACACCGGAAATCACCATGAAGGACGATATGTTCAATGCATTGTAAAAGAAAAAGGTGAAAAAACCATCTGCTTTTACACGTATTAAATCGATCCCCATGAGAACAATCGTATAATACCCGTTCACTTCCATCGTAAAATACGTCCAACCAAACACAAGTGGAAACGTAACAAGGCACGCTAGTATACAGCCTCCCCCAATTAAAATGTGTTGTGTCCAACGATAAAGTCCACGGTGTCGAATAAATTTATGTGTTACTAGATGTTCTGCTGACGTTCTTGGTGTTGATTTTTTAAAAAGTAATTTGAACCCCTTTTTTATAAGGAGTTTCGTTGGCGGTCTCTCACCCCAAGCAATAAAACGGTAAAAGAAGCCCCCAATAAAGACAAATGTTCCAACTACATAACCATAAAGATTCAAATCAATATGGCGAAACATTCTCGTACCAATGAAAGATAAAATTACAAATCCACTAACCGTCAAAAATACTAACATCGCAAACTTTGATGCAAATGCATTAATAATAGAATGTTTAGGTCGTATACTTGTTGTATGGCTTGTTTTCATGTCTTTTCCCCCATATGTAAAATATCCATACTTAAATTCTAAGTTTAATTTGTTTTTTTGACCATCGGGTAAAACCCCTATTTTTCTACAAGATTCACTGTTTTAAAACTAGGTTTTCGTCAAAATCCAGCTTTTAAGTGGGGAATGATCGATCAGGAAGTGAGCAACAAGGATTGCGTATAGACAAGGTTCCAAGGCAATTTTAACTACAAACAGCAGAACCAACAAGGCATAATTCACGATTTGTCGAGTTGAATCCGGAGATCGAGATTGTCACATTTAAGACAATTTTAGACGGCAACTTCATTGCAGTTACTTAATATATAAATTAGAGTATAGTATCATAAGAGTATCAGGACTTGATTAAGATAAAACATGAAGTCAAAAAAATCAGCAGGAGGAATGATCACTTGTCTTTGATAACAGATCAATTGAATCGCCCCTTACAGGATCTTCGTATCTCCGTGACCGATCGTTGTAATTTTAGATGTACGTATTGTATGCCGAGGGAATTGTTTGGTAAAGATCATCAATTCATGCCACAGAGCGAAACATTAAGTTTTGAAGAAATTGAACGATTGGCAAGAATTTTTGTACAGTTAGGCGTGAATAAGATTAGATTAACGGGTGGTGAGCCTCTATTACGAAGGAACTTACCCGATTTAATAGAAAAGTTAGTTGCCATTGAAGGATTAGAAGATATTGGATTAACCACCAATGCTTCCCTCCTTGAAATAATGGCCCCTAAATTGAAAGATGCGGGTTTAAAACGGGTTAATGTTAGTTTAGATGCACTTGATGATGCGTTATTTCAATCCATTAATGATAGTAGTATCAGTACAGAACGTGTTTTAAAAGGGATTAAAAAGGCGAAAGAAGTAGGCTTAGAAGTAAAGGTTAATATGGTCGTTAAAAAAGGGATGAATGATCAGGAGATTGTCCCCATGGCCAAATACTTCAAGGAACAAGGAATTACATTACGTTATATTGAATTCATGGATGTTGGTGAATCAAATGGATGGGATTTTAGTAAAGTGGTTAGTAAAAAGGAAATTTTTGATATGCTATCCAAACAATTTGAATTAGAACCTGTTGATCCGTCCTATTTAGGTGAAGTCGCCAAACGATACCGATATGCTGGATCTGATACGGAAGTCGGATTTATTACATCTGTATCAGAATCCTTTTGCTCAACATGTACACGGGCAAGGATCGCTGCAGACGGTAAATTCTATATGTGTTTATTTGCAACCGACGGATTTGATTTGCGAAAAATAGTAAGATCGGATTCGAGTGATTTAGAAGTAAAAGAAGAGATTGCATCCATATGGAACAGACGAACCGATCGATATTCCGATTTACGGACTGAAGAAACCGCTAAAAACAGGAAGAAAATTGAGATGTCTTATATTGGGGGATAATATATATCTTATGATAGGAAAGGATAATAACTCATGACTGATCGATATTCCCGACAAAAATTGTTCAAGCCGATCGGCGAAAAGGGACAACATAAAATTGGGCAAAAGCACGTCTTAATTATCGGGTGTGGAGCCCTAGGAACAGCTAACGCTGACAACTTAGCCCGGAGTGGAATTGGGAAACTAACACTGATAGACCGTGATTATGTTGAATATAGCAATTTACAAAGACAACAATTATTTACAGAATCGGATGCTGTAGAGCAGATCCCTAAGGCAATTGCTGCTAAAAAAAGGTTGACAGAAATTAACTCAAATGTGGTGGTTGATGCACATATTATGGATGCCACAAGTACCTCACTTACCCCACTTTTAGATGGAGTAGATCTTGTAATTGATGCGACGGATAACTTTGAAATCCGTTTGATCATGAATGATTTACTTCAGAAGCTTACTATTCCCTGGCTATTCGGGACTTGTGTTGGTAGCTCGGGAATGAGCTTTACTATTTTGCCAAATCAAACACCATGTTTGCAGTGCTTATTAGATGCTACACCAATGTCAGGTGCCACATGTGATTCTGTTGGAATTATCTCTTCAGCCGTTCAAATGGTAGTCGTTCATCAAACAACAGAAGCGTTCAAGATTTTAGTTGAAGATTATGATGCGTTACGCACAAGTCTTGTCGTTTTTGATCTGTGGAATAACTACTATCAAACCATTAATGTCGAACAAGCACGAAGAAGCGAATGTCCAACGTGTGGAAAAGAACCAGATTATAAATATTTGTCCTACGAATTTCAAATGAAAACAGAAGTACTTTGTGGCCGGAACACTGTACAAATACGATCAAATCAAGAGGTTTATTTGGAAGAGCTTGCCAAACGTTTAGCACATATTGGACCCATAAAAACAAATACCTTTCTATTATCCATCGAATATGAATCCTATCGTATTGTCTTTTTTAAGGATGGAAGAACATTTATCCACGGAACGAATTCTATTGAAAGAGCCAAAAGTGTGTATCACAAATTAGTCGGATAAGGGTGAATGAATATGATTGAACGTAGAAAACCAATAAAAGTAAATCAAGCAATCCTAAAAGTAATGGAATATGCGGTAGCAGGTAATGTGAGCGATGTGCCGATCGAGGAAAGTTATGGACATTTCCTTGGGGAAGATCTTGTAGCTGATCACCATGTCCCTCCTTTTGATCGCTCCGCTTTTGATGGATTTGCGATTCGTACGGAAGATACATATAACGCAACTCGAAAAAATCCAATCCAACTTGAAGTTATCGGGGAAATTGGGGCTGGTAATGTGTTTGAAGATCCGGTGGGACCCATGCAAGCGGTCCGAATTATGACGGGTGCCCAAATACCGAAGGATTGTGATGCGGTCATCATGTTTGAAATGGTGCGTGAAAGCAAGATTGACAAACGTTCTATCATTGAGTTAAATCGTACGATAAAACCAGATGATAACATTTCACTTATTGGGGAAGATACAAAAAAAGGCACTGTCCTCGTATCGAAAGGAACCTATATTAACCCGGGTGTTGTCGCAGTATTAGCAACCTTTGGGTATAAAAATGTTCCCGTAAGCAAAAAACCAATCATTGGGGTTATTGCTACAGGTAGTGAATTATTAGATGTTGATGAGGAATTGCAACCCGGTAAAATTAGAAATAGTAATGCATATATGATTCTTTCGCAAATTGAGCGAGCTGGTGCGATCCCTCTTTACCTCGGCCAATTTCAGGATGATTTCTCAACCTGTTATGACCATGTAAATGATGCACTCGAAAAAGTAGATTTTCTAATCACAACAGGTGGCGTTTCGGTGGGAGATTACGATTATTTACCCGCTATTTATGAAAAACTCGGTGCCAATGTGCTCTTTAATAAAGTAGGGATGCGGCCAGGAAGTGTGACAACAGTAGCTGAGATCAATGGGAAACTCCTTTTCGGTTTATCCGGTAATCCTTCTGCATGTTATGTCGGATTTGAACATTTTATGAGACCGGTTATTCGCACATTTCTTCATTCTCCAAAGCCATTTATGAAAGAAGTTATGGCAACGCTAGGTGCTGATTTTGCAAAGCCTAATCCATTTGATCGTTTTGTAAGGGGACGCTTATCATTTGAGAGCGGTAAATTAGTTGCTACTCCAGGTGGGTTAGATAAATCAAATGTTGTCACATCATTAGGTAAAGCCAATGTATTAATCGTATTACCTGCTGGAACAAGAGGCTATAAAAAGGGAATGGACATTACAATTATTTTACTTGAAGATCAAGAAGGCATGTCATTTGATATGTTTCTAAAAACAGAGACGATGAGAAAAGGAGACTAACTGATGACAAAACCACTTTTTGAAGTTATTGAAGAACCGATCCAAGTTGAGGAAGTGCTGAATAAGGTGAAACGAAGGGAAGCAGGCGCGAATGCTCTTTTTATCGGAACGGTTCGGGAATGGACAGAGGGCCGAAAAACGCTTCATTTAAAATATGAAGCCTATGTACCAATGGCCGTTAAAATGCTTGAGGAAATTGGTAAAGAAATTCAGGCGGAATGGGCACAATCAAAAGTCGCTATTACACATCGAATCGGTCATTTAGATATAACGGACGCTGCCGTGGTCATTGCCGTTTCAACTCCACATCGCAAAGCATCCTATGAGGCAAATGAATATGCTATTGAACGAATTAAACAGATTGTTCCCATTTGGAAAAAGGAACACTATGAAGATGGTGAGACATGGATTGGTGATCAGTTAGAAAATGTCCCTTATGAATCTGGAAGACCACATATGGAGGGTGATTAATCATGATAAAGGTATTATTATTTGCACAATTACAAGAAGAGGTGGGACAGAATGAATTAGATTTAGAGTTTGGACCCGCCACTGTCACTGAACTAAAGCAGAAATTGATCGATAAGTATAAGGGATTACAATTAGATGAAGCGATGATCGCCATTAATGAAAATTATGCAAAGAGTGACGATATCGTAACCCCCGGGGATACAGTTGCAGTCATCCCACCTATAAGTGGCGGATAAAAGTGGTGTTATCATGAAAACCATGCAAATAGTAGGGTATAAAAGTAGTGGGAAGACTACATTAACAACTAGATTAATTGAATTACTTTCGGCGAGAAGTGTACGAGTTGCTTCATTAAAACATCATGGCCATGGTGGTGTTCCTTTAGGCTTGGAAGAAACAGATAGTGAAAAACATCGTCAAGCAGGTGCACTCATTGCCGGGGTTGAGGGGGCAGGTGTTTTACAATTATCTAATCACCATGCTTGGCGAATGGAACAAATGGTAGCGATCTACAAACTACTGCACATAGAAGTTTTGATGATGGAAGGCTTTAAGACCTATGATTATGACAAGATTGTGTTAATCAGAGACAATGAGGACCTTCATTTGTTAGAGCAATTAACTCATATTAAAGCAGTCATTACACCGTTGAACTTAAATCAATCGTCATATCCATTCCCTATTTTTAAACGGGAGGAGATCGAAGCTTTCAATAATTGGTTTATCTCGTTTTTAAAATTATAGGATCGATTAGGAGTTATTAAGATGGCAAGAAATATAGTCGGAATCATACTTGCTGGTGGTCAATCAAGCAGATTTGGTTCTCCAAAAGCTTTTGTAAAAAAAGATAATATCCCTTTTTATCAATATTCATGGCAGGCAATAAAGCCGTTTGTTTCATCAACGCTAATCATTACAAATCCCCTATTGGAAGCTTTATTTGCTAAAGATAATGTCCCAATCAAGATGGTAAATGACCATAATCTGTATCAAGGACAAGGTCCACTTGCTGGGATTTATACGGCTATGGACGTGCTGATTGCCGAATGGTATATGATCGTTCCTGTTGATGTACCTTTTGTTGAACAATGGATATTTGAATGGCTCATCACTTTTATTGCCGAAGATGTAGTGGCCATTATTCCGGTTGTTAATGGAAAAAACGAACCCCTCCTTTCACTCTACCATTATTCATTAAAAAAAGAGATCAAAAAACAGCTAGACAAGGGGGAACGTTCCATGCATCAATTATTAGCTGATAAAAAGGTCATTTACGTTCCAATTGAGGAAGAAAAGCCATTTACTAATATAAATAGGCAAGAAGATTATCAGCGATTTATTCAAAATAAAGATTGATAAACTCCCGTGTGATGGTTTACATTAATTGAGTAAGAATGGAGGAAATGATCATGAAAAATAATCATTCATGTCGTTCTCATCAGGAAGTGACCTGCGCAGTTATAACGGTTAGTGATACGAGAGATAAAGACACGGATAAAAGTGGTTCATTGATGATCGATTTACTAACCAAGTCTAAACATCAGGTCAACGTGTATGAAGTGATACCGGATGAAAAGAAAGTGATTCAACAAACAATAAAAGCAGTTATTCACAATAAAGAAATTGAAGCTGTTATTGTTACTGGTGGAACTGGAATCGCACAACGTGATGTGACCATAGAGTCGATCGAACCATTGTTTGATAAAGAGTTACCAGGGTTTGGTGAATTATTCAGGTTATTAAGCTATCAACTTGATATTGGGTCAGCAAGCATGTTGTCACGCGCTATAGCAGGGGTGGCAAATAATCGGATGATATTTTTAACACCAGGTTCCACTGGTGCGGTGAAACTCGCGATGAATAAGTTGATCTTGCCTGAACTTGGACATGTGGTGACCGAATTAAGCAAGGATCTTCCATGATATCATTCGATTTCATATCTGAATCGGTATCTTTTAGCGAATCATGGTAGAGCTCTCTAAGCAATAGCATCCATATGCCAACATTTCTAAAAAAATACTACCTTTCCATAAATGGATGAATTTCATAATTACCGTAAACAGCTATGCCGATACAGCATGTAGGAGTGATATAGATATAAATAAGGATTATGAAATTCATTAAAATGGATTGGAATTTACTTTTATAATACGAAAAAGGCTCATCAACCACGATTAGGTTTTGATGAGCCTTTCTTATCATGATTGACTTATATGATCGATGCTAGAATCGCCTTTTGTGCATGCAGGCGATTTTCTGCTTCATCAAACACAACGGAATGAGGGCCATCAATAATAGACGCGGTCACCTCTTCCCCACGTATAGCGGGAAGACAGTGAAAAAAGGAGTAATCATTTTTCGCATGGGCAACAAGGGCTTCATTCACTTGATAATCTGCGAAGATCTCCATACGATCTGTCGCTTCATCTTCCCAGCCCATACTCGTCCATACATCTGTATAGATGATATCGGCATTTTTCACAGCTGCGATCGGATCATGTACTTGTTCAATCAAAGCACCTGATTGCTTCGCCTTTTCTTGAGCTAAAGCGAGGATCTCTTCGTTCACTTCATACCCTTTTGGGACCCCTACTGAACAATCAACCCCCATAATCGCACACCCAATTAATAACGAATGGGCCATATTATTACCATCACCAATGAAGGCTAATTTTTGATCGATCAAACTGCCTTTTTGTTCATATATTGTCATCAGATCAGCAAGTACTTGACAGGGGTGAAAGTCGTTTGTTAGCCCATTAATAACGGGCACAGATGCATTCCCTGCAAGATCCTCGATAATATCATGTTCAAATGTACGAATAAGGATACCGTCCACATAGGATGAAATAACCTTTGCCGTGTCTGCCATTTCTTCCCCACGGCCAGTCTGTAATTCATCTTTACTTAAAAATAGAGCATGACCACCAAGCTGAAACATACCAGATTCGAAAGACACTCGTGTTCTTGTTGATGATTTTTCGAAGATCATCGCTAATGTTTTCCCCTCAAGAATACGGTGAGGAACACCGTTTTTTTGTTTGCTTTTTAATTCTAAACCATACTCAATTAAATACATCAACTCAGCTTGGTTAAAATCAGCCAATGTTAAAAAATTCTTTCCTTCTAATTGATGTTTCACTTCCATTTGGATAGGGGTTCCTGCCATTTTATCATCACTTCTCCCTAGATATTTTCGTTCCGTTCATACCTTCTTAGTTGCTAACTGATTCAAACCTTCCATAATGAGCTGAATCGCTTGATCGATTTCCTGATCAGTTACGGTCAACGGTGGAAGTAACCGAATAACATATGGGCCTCCACCTAGAACAAATATGCCTTCCTTGATGAGTAAAGGAACGATTCCGGATACATCGCTATTACAAACGATCCCGACCATCAATCCATTGCCACGTACTTCTGTGACAATCGGTTGATCTGCCAGCTTTTTTGTCAGTTCAGATTGCAAATAATGACCTTTTCGTTCGACTTCTTGTAAAAAGTCCGCTTGAAAAATGGTTTGCAATACGGCTCGTGCCGCAGCCATACCGATCGGGTTTCCGCCAAATGTCGTCCCATGACTACCCGCATCAAACACTTCATAAAAGGCTTTCTTTGCGAGAATCGCTCCTACTGGTAATCCGTTACCAAGCCCTTTGGCCACGGTAATAATATCTGGAGAAATGTCATAATGTTCATAAGCAAAGGGTTTTCCTGTTCGCCCTATCCCTGTCTGTATTTCATCAACGATCAGAAGAACATCATGATCTTCACATAGTTTCTCTACTCCTGTTATAAAAGATGGATCACCAACTACAACACCACCTTCGCCTTGAATCACTTCCAACATCACGGCAGCTGTTTGCTCATCAATTTTTGCTTCCAAGGCGGACAGATCATTGAATGGAACATGTACAAATGTGTCAAGCATCGGTCCAAATCCGGCTTTAATCTTATCCTGACCGGTTGCTGACATGGTAGCAAATGTACGACCATGAAAAGATTGTTCAAATGTAATGATCTTCTTCTTTCCCGTTGCCTTGCGCGCTAATTTAATCGCTGCTTCATTTGCTTCTGCTCCACTATTACAGAAAAACACATAATCTCCAACACTATGATCGACAAGGAGTTGTGCTACTTCTTCTTGAATTGGCACCTGATATAGATTTGAGACATGCCAGTATTGATTCAATTGTGCTTCGACCGCTTGTTGGACAGTTGGATGGCGATGTCCTAAATTATTAACACCGATGCCAGAACCAAAATCAAGATACTCTTTTCCATTTACATCGGTCACGATTGTTCCTTCTGCTCGATCAATTGATACATCATATCGATTGTACGTCGGTAATTGGACGGACATGGTTATCACCTACTTCTTTTTTAATGATGGTACCAACCAAACCTGATTCGGTCGTTGCTAGAACAGATTGATTACCATCCATGATCATCACTTCTTGTAAATCTTCACTTAAACTTGTCAGTGCCGCTTCTACTTTTGGAATCATACCGCCATAAATAATGCCGGTTTCAATATAAGTCATCACTTGTTGCTCATTTACAGTTGATAAAAGTTGATTCTCTACTATTATTCCTGGCACATCGGTTACAAAGATTAATTGTTTTGCTGCTAATGCTTTGGCAACTGCGCCTGCCGCTAGATCAGCGTTAATATTATACCGTGTTCCCTCTTGCCCGAGAGCAATGGGAGCAATAACAGGTACGATCCCAAGATCAATCAATTGTTGTAAGAGTAACGCATTTACTTCAGTCACATGACCGACATAACCATATCTTTCAAAATCTTTCGCTTCAGCTGTGAGCAAGTTAGCATCAGTACCAGAAAGCCCTACCGACTGAATGTTGGCATCATTTAATCGCCTGACAATCGCATTGTTCACAACCCCGGTTAAGATCATTTCCACCACATCCATGACTGGCTGCGTTGTTTTTCGAAGCCCATCAACAAATGTTGTTTCAATATGTTGTTTCGTGAGCATATCCTTTATTGCTGGACCACCACCATGAACAATCACGGGGTGGAAGCCCGCCTTTTGCAAGGTGACGATATTTTCAAAAAAGTCATCTGATAAACGATCAATCGTACTTCCGCCACACTTTAATACAATGATATTGCGCATGATGCGTTCCCCCTTTATGAACGGTAGCTTGCATTAATTTGGACGTAATCATAGGTTAGATCACAGCCCCAAGCCTTACCGTTTCCTTCCCCAACATGAAGTTGGATGGTAATGATAATCTCTTCATTTTCTAAATAAGCTGTCGCCTCTTTTTCTGAAAACTCAAGTGGCTGACTATCCTTTAATAATGGAATCGGCCCGATTGACAGATCGATTGTTTCCGGATGAATATGTGCCCCACTATAACCAACTGCCGCTATCATACGCCCCCAGTTCGCATCTGTTCCGTACACCGCTGTTTTGACAAGTGATGATCCAACAACAGATTTCGCAACTTTAATGGCTTCTTCATCATCTTGAGCACCATTCACTTTTACCTCGATTAACTTTGTTGCTCCTTCTCCATCCTGAGCAATCAATTTCGCCAAGTCTTCGCATGTATGACGCAACAAAGAGATGAAAATGGGCCAATCTTCATGTGCTGGGGTTAAACTGTCATTATTCGCCAACCCACTCGCCATGATAAGAGCTGTATCATTTGTTGATGTATCACCGTCCACGGTAATACAATTAAATGTTTGCTTGGTTATTTCCTGTAAGGCCTTTTGAAGAACAGTTGATTCTATATTTATATCTGTCGTAATAAACGACAACATCGTAGCCATATTGGGTTCAATCATTCCCGACCCTTTAGCAGCACCTGCCATTGTCACCTTTTTATTCGCAATCATTGCTTCATAACAAGTTGATTTTTTGACGGTATCTGTTGTCAACATCGATTCATTAAATGCAGCGGCACTCGCTGTCGTCGCCTCAGGTTTTAATTGTTTAATATGGGGGATGATTTTATCCATCGGCATTGCCAACCCGATGATCCCTGTCGATGATACAGCTACATGCTCTGGTAATAGATTAAATTGTTTAGCTGTTTCATCACGCATGGTACGCGCATCCTGCTCACCTTGCTCACCTGTACACGCATTTGCATTCCCACTATTGACGATTAAGGCTCGCAACTTTCCTTCTTTAGCAAGACCTTCTTTCGTTACTTTCAAAGGAGCTGCTTGGATCACATTGGTCGTGAAAACGGCTGCTACATCTGCTAGCGTTTCACAATAAATGATTCCGAGATCATTCCGTTTTCTTTTCACCCCGGAATGTAGTCCTGCTACGGAGAATCCTGCCGGCGTTGTAATTGTTCCTTCATCTACTTTTATAATGTGCTCACTCATACCGTGCATCATCAATTCTCCCTCCTTTTATGGATAAATCGGGATAAAATTCAAACCCGTCTTCTCATCTATCCCAAGCATTTTATTCATGTTTTGTACCGCTTGCCCTGCAGCACCTTTCATTAAATTATCAATAACTGCTATGATCGTGATTCGATTTGTCCGTTCATCATACGCTAAGGAAATATCACAAAAATTAGAACCATACACTTCTTTCGTGCTCGGAAATACTCCTTGTTCTCTGATTCTCACAAAATGGTTTTCTTCATAACTCTCTTTATATAAATCAAATAGCGTTTGAATGTTTATATCTGCGCCATCCTTCACATCAACATACATCGTAGCCATGATGCCGCGCGTCATCGGAACGAGGTGGCTACTGAATGTAACCGGTCCGATCGCTTCATTCCAACTTGATAACACTTGTTCAATCTCAGGAATATGTTGATGTTCATTGACACGGTAAATTTGAAAATTATCATTTGTTTCTGGGAAGTGAGTTGTCTTTGAGGGTGTTCTACCTGCCCCACTTACGCCTGTTTTCGCATCGATAATAATCGAGTTTTCCTCAATTAGTTGCTCTTTAACCAAGGGAGCGAGCCCTAGTAACACGGCTGTCGGAAAACAACCTGGATTCGAAACAAAGCGCGTATCTATTAAGTCATTTTCTAACCATTCAGTCAATCCATAAACAGCTTCCTTCAGCACGCCTTCATCTCCTGATGCTAATTGATACCATTCACGATATGTCTTGCTATCTTTTAAGCGATAATCCCCTGATAAATCGATCACCTTTACACCAGCTTGAAGCAATTGAGGTACGAGTTCTGTTGATATACCTGATGGTGTCGCAGTAAAGACGATCTCAACTTCTGCCGCGATTTGTTCCGGATTAATCGCTTCTAATTTATGTTCAATGACGGTCTGTACATGTGGGTAGCTTGCTTGAACTGCTTTCCCTTCTTGGCTCGAAGTATGGAATGAATGAATTTTAATCTGTGGATGGTCATGTAAAATTCGGATCAATTCAGCACCACCGTAACCTGTCGCGCCAATAATTGCTATGTTCATCAATCTAGCCACCCCTTATCAAATATATAATACTACTCATTATATACTGTATAAAAATAAATGCAACAGTATATTTATAAATGATAAAACAATCTACTCAGTCATCATAATCCGCACAAATACAACAATACTTGATTACCCCCTGTTTCATACATGCATAAAATAGTGTATAAACACAAAAAACATTCATACTGGAGGGCAATTAAGATTGCCCTTCCATATGAATGTTTTTGTCTTATATTAATGAATTTCATAATACCGGTTTAGTGCAACATCGATACAACATATAGTTTCGTTGATCCGTTCTTAACTACATACTGTATCGATGTTGCCGATTTTGGCAATTATGAAATTCATTCATATTAATGAATTATTCGATTGCTTCAGGCACGAACAATTCATGAATCAGTTGTTCCGCCTCGATTAAATCCTTTGCACGCCATTTCGTATCAATATGCCGATTATAAGGCATATCGATTAAGATACACTTCTTCCCTCTGGCAGTATATTCAAGGAATGTATCCGGCTTATCATCAACTAAAACATCTCCTTCAATCATCCACTTATGGGAGCAGATGATGATTTGATCTTGCGGAAAGGAGGGGAAGTGCTCACGCATCCATTGCCTCTTATCATCGGCTGGATTAGCAAAGTTTTTATTTCCCCCTTCTTGATGACTTGTTCCTTGTGGAGAATCGGTCACAATATAGACCATAAACTGGCGTTGCAAGTTTTCTATAAATTCAACTGCATATGTTTTTAATGATAGATTGCGAAATAAACCCGGATGTCTTAACAGATCATACACATTTACATCTGCTCGGCCAAAATCTTGTAAATTCCATGAATTCACCATGGTAAAATCAACATTTTCATCGTAGGTCATATTGTACACCTGCCAAAACATCTGCGAAAAGTGATTGATCGTATCATCCATATCAACTAAAACAATCGGTCGTTCACCCATATGCCCCATCTCCTTCATTTTACTCGACATCAGCTAAAACTGCTTTGTTTGTCGTCTGATTAAGCGATCTAGCTTTTCTAATTCAACCATTAATTGAACAATACTACTTGCTACTGGAAAGATTTCAATCCACTTTTCAATCTCTGACTGTTCCAGTTCATTGATTAAATCATTAATTGTTAAATTCATTGCTGTAAAACTATCTCGTTGCATTTCCTTTTGTATAAATACCTTTCCTTCATAAGTCAAGATGATATTCTCATGATATTCAACAATTTTGGCGACTAGTTTTTTTACTAGAAAGGATTGGTTTTCCGAGATCTCTTCAATCTTTTCTATCTTCAACTCTAAGTTATCAATCAAGTGATATTCCAACTCAATCACGCGTAACATTTGTTTGAAGATGACGATATCCCGCATAAAATTAAAGCGATCCCGAATAAACATCCGACCTTTTTCATCTATGATAACACCTAAATAATCACTTATTTCCTTAATATTTTTTTTAAGTTCAGTTTCTTTCTTTTTCAACTCTTTCACTTTCATCGTCTTGTTCGGAATAACACGAAGTAAGAAACTTGTTTTGTCCAAAGAATCTTTAATCATGCTATAGAGTATTTTTTGATGATTCGGTGGAAAGACGAGTGCGTTAATTAAAAAGGCGGATAATAATCCGATTAAAATGAGTGATAATCGATCAATTAAATAGATCATATTAATACTTTCATCCCCAGAAAGCATAATAATAGCGATCGTTAAAATCGTAATGTTAACCGTTTTGACCCAACCAAGCCGGATTGTGACCGCAATGGCTAAGATGACCGTTATCCCAATTGATACAGGTTGTAACCCTAAGGTATATGCACCGGCAAGGGCAAATGAAATACCAATTAATGTGGATAGTGCAACTTCTTTTATATAGGACACAGAACGCATAATGGATGGTTGCATGGCAACGACTGATGTGAGCACAGCTACAATACCAAACTGCAAATCCAACGTTTCTGTTACCAGTATCGTTAACGCTACCGATAATCCTGTTTTCATCATCCTCGGTCCAATATTAAAATTCATCCTACAGCACCTATCTCTCGTTTTTCATAACCTGATTATATATTTGGATGTATGGTTGTCATAATAAAAAAACATAACAACAATTCTATCTTTACATTATGAGTGCATGACGAAATAAATACCACTATACAATGATCGTCTCTTCTAATTTATAGCGCAATAAGACAATTTTATCAAGCTTTCAAAACAGAGTTCGTTTTATTAAAACATTCTCCCTCATATATTAATGAGTATTCAGCAGAGAATGCTTTTGCTTTTTTGAAAACTCGTTTATAATAGAGCAAGTGTATATTTTGGTTCAGAGGAGCGAGGTAATGGAGCTTATTTATAAAGGAAAAACGAAAGATGTCTATCGATTACCAAATGGGCAGATCGTCTTACAATTCAAAGATCATGTCACTGGAGCGGAGGGTGTCTTTGACCCTGGTGCAAATACAGTTGGCTTAACCCTTGCTGGGGCCGGAAGATCAGGGCTACGGATGACGAAGCACTTCTTTGACTTGCTTTCGGATCAAGGTATTCCAACCCATTTCATCGCCGCTAATCTTGATGAAGCAACCATGACTGTCAAAGACGCGGACATGTTTGGCCATGGTCTCGAGGTCATTTGTCGCTATAAGGCTGTTGGTAGTTTTATCAGACGTTACGGGGCTTATTGTGAAGAAGGGCAACCTCTTGATGCTTTCTTCGAAGTGACCATTAAAGACGATAAACGTCAAGATCCGCCAATCTCAAAAGATGCTTTAGTTGAACTTAATATTATAACAGCCGAACAATATACGGAAATCAAAATGTTAACTAAGAAAATTGCCGGCATGGTGAAATATGCTTTTGCGGATAAAAACTTAGATCTTTATGATTTGAAGTTGGAATTTGGTCGCGATAAAGAGACAGGAAGCATTATGCTGATTGATGAAATCTCTGCAGGGAATATGCGTGTCTTTAAAGATGATCAGCCTGTTGGTCCACTTGATCTTGAGCAGCTATTACTGGGTTAAAATATAGTGATAATAAAGGTCATCGCTGTGCCGTATATGACGGTGCAGCGTATTTTCAAGCTTGTTAATTTTGCAGGTGAACACTTAAATCTGTCACATATATCATAAAACTTCCCGGATATAAGAGACTAGAAATGACAGATTCATTCATCATTATGTATAGTAGATAGGAAAGAGAGGGAACACCATGAGTCGAATTTTATACTTCATTATTACCGTCGCTTTTTTGGATACATTTATCCAACTTCCGATTATTACCCCTTATGCCCAAGAACTCGGTGCTTCACTTGCGCTAACAGGTGGAATTGTTGCTGTTTATTCCTTAACGAATATGGTCGGTAACATCGTAGGTGGACATTGGATTGACCGTTATGGTCGGAAAAAAATGCTTCTTACCGGAATGGTAGCTGTTACGATCATTTTACTTTTCTATCCTTATGCTCAAACAGGCGAACAACTTTTTGTCATTCGCTTTTTTCATGGTCTAGCCGGTGGTGTCTTAATTCCCGCTGCTTTTGCTTATGTAGGTGATCTATCAAGCAAAGCTTCAAGAGGAAAGACAATGGCCTATACAGGCGCATGTATCGGTATTTCTGCTATTATAGGCCCCGCAGTCGGGGGCATCATGGCTGCAAACTCTTCGATTGAATATGTCTTTATCCTTGTCGCGATCCTCTTTCTAATTGCGATTGTATTCATTGTAAAATATATAGAGGAGACTTTCGTTTCAACAGAGCGGGGTAAATTTAATTTCAAAGACTTTATTCCACTTTTAAAGCACCCGTTAATTATCCAAGCTTCTTTGGGAGCCTTTGCGTTAATGGTGAGTAACGGAACACTAGCCTTTGCTTTACCATTGAAGACAGAGGCGATGGGATTAGCATCAGACTCCACGGGACTCTTATTAAGCACATTCGGTATTGTCGCTTTAATCGTCTTCTTAACGCCTTTGAATCGAATCTTTGATCGGTTCCGACCGTTGATTTTAGTTATTAGTGGAATTGTTCTTGTTGCGGTATCTCTTATCTTATTGAGCTATACAAGCAGCTATATGAGTAGTTTCATTGCCATGGCGATTTATGGTCTTGGGTTTGCTTTTGTCTTCCCTTCGATGAACAGTATCGTCGCAGAAGCTTCATCCAAAGTGGACAGAGGGAAAGCCTATGGAATCTTTTATGCTTTCTTTTCCCTCGGTGTTGTCGCAGGATCATCGATTTCCGGTACGGTTGCCCAAACATTAGACGAACCTTTTATTGTGAGTGCTGTAATCATGTTAGCCTCAAGCGCTTTTTTATTATTTTTTGCAAAACGGAAAAATTAAAAAGCCATTTTTATGATGTACTCATTCAAAAAAAGACATCTTCATCAATGTGTAGGAAGTACACATCGATGAAGATGTCTTTTCGTTAAACGATGGAAATAATAATCATGCAGAGAAATAGGATTGTTAAATAATTTAGCGAATAAATGAAGATGATATTCGCCCACCTTAAATCATTTTTCACAAAAAATCCCCAGATTCCAATGACGAGCCACCCCACATTTAACAATGTACTGATCACCATAAATGGCGTACCAAGCGATGTTAAAAACAATGGTAATGGTAATAAACAAGCGATATAAATAACTGTTTGCCTTTTTGTCATTTCAAATCCATGAACAACAGGTAACATCGGTACACGCGCAGCTTTATATTCATTATATCTACGAATCGCAATTGAGAATGTATGTGGGATTTGCCAAATAAATAAAAGCAAAAATAATGTCATGGGTACGATATGAAAAGCCGAATCAATTGCCGCCCAACCGATTAATGGTGTGAAAGCCCCAGATACACTACCAATGACGGTATTTAATGTATATCTTCGTTTTGACCAGAATGTATATAAGACAACATATGTAAACCAGCCTAAAAACGCATAAACAGTTGCTTCAATTGTTGTAAATAGCAATATCGTTAAGCCAATAATACTTGTTAATATTCCAATTCGAAGCACTAATTTTAGTGGGATATTGCCCGTTACGGTTGGTCGTTCCTTTGTACGAGTCATCTCACGATCAAGATCAACCTCATACCAATTATTTAATACGAGAGCACCAGCCATAACAAATGTACTTCCAATAATCGTTAAAAGGAAGACACCCCAATGATCACTCAACGTTGTATCCGTAAAATACATCGCAAGTAGAAAACCAGTTACAACAGGTAATACATTAGCAATTAGGACAATTCCTTTAAATAATGATTTTAGATCAATAAAAAATTGCCGTGTATTCTCTTTTGTTGGTTTATCAACATTTACAATTATACGCGAAGCTGTTTTCTCCACTATTTATCACCTCGATCATCTCTTCATCAAACGATAAAAAAGACAACATATTAGTAAGCATACGATAAAATTCCTAGTATCCAGCATAATAGCTTGACCGTAACTATTGTAACATGAAATTGGCTTGTCTTCACGAATTGATGCTTTTTCTCAAATACCCACCTTTTTTTAATAGGTAGTCAACAAAAAAGAGCGTAGAATCCCGATCAACTCTACGCTCTGCTCTCGACTATTTTCTTCTATATGATTCCTTTTTAGCCGTTCATGGTATATGTTGATAAGAAACATTGTGTCCGTTGTATGAATAAAAACGACATTTTTGATCGACATAGGTCTCTAAATGTACTGTTCTTCCCCATAATTGTTGAATATAAGGGAGGACATTTTTTAAATAATGTAAATCAAGTTCGGTTCCTTCATAATGATGCTTTAAATAAAGTTCTCCATTACGTAAATAATCTCCATCCTCCACATAAATGAATGGAAATCCGCCATTGACACGCATGGAGATTAATTGCTCAATAACCTGTTCACTCTCCTGTGTTGTAATTCGGTAGTCTTGCCCTTGCTTCTCGAATAAATAAAGGTCTTCTTGCTTAATGAATGATTTCGTTACGTAGTTCCGAATAAAGGAAACATCCGACTCGATTTCCCTTACTTCAAATATTTTAGCGCGCCCTGAATTTTCCCTAATACCAAGATTTTTCATCTGTTCTGTTGGGGCATTATATCGTTTCTCAATATCTTCAAAGATCTTCACACCTAAATAGTATGGGTTGATTTGTGTCTTAGACGGCTGAATCACATTTGCATTAAGGGAAGCATATTCAATCAGCTCTTCTGATGTCAAGTCCATTTCCCTCATAATTCGTTGATGCCAAAATGTTGCCCATCCTTCATTCATAATTTTCGTTTCCAGTTGTGGCCAAAAATAAAGCATTTCTTCTCGCATCATGGTCAGAATATCACATTGCCACTCTTCAAGATGACGGCTATGTTGCTCAATAAATTGCAAGACATCCTTTTCTGGTCTTGGCGGGATTTTTTTAACCTGATTCATGACACGCTCTTCAGACACGGGTCGCTGATCATCCAATGCCCATAAATCATCATATGGAGTTCGTTGCATGGGCACATGATTCTTTTTTTCTCTCGACTGTCCTGTTGCATAGGCTTTGAATAGAGATGGATCAATATGCTCTTGAATAGATAAGACGGCATCTAGAAACACTTCCACCTCTTCCTTGCCATATTTCATTTCATAAGCGGCAATGCGCTCGGCTGTTGCCGTCATACTTTCCACCATATCGCCTCGCGTATTTGAAAACCGAATATTATTTTTAAAAAAGTCACTATGGGCGAGCACATGCGCAATAATCAGCTTGTTCTGAATCAAACTGTTAGTATCAAGAAGAAAGGCATAACAAGGATCAGAATTAATGACGAGCTCATAAATTTCACTCAACCCAAGATCATATTGCAACTTCATTTTCTGAAATTGTTTCCCAAAACTCCAATGTGTGAACCGGGTTGGCATTCCGTAAGCACCAAATGTGTAAATGATCTCAGCTGGACAAATTTCATATCGCATCTCGTAAAAATCAAGTCCGAATCCTGAAGCAATCTCAGTAATTTCCCCAATAGCTTGCTTGAGATTCGCTTTGTTTTCCGGCAACCGTATCCCCCTTCCTATCTTTTTATCGTAACGCGCAATCAAGACAAACCTCCCTGTCTACGGATGAATCTAGATGATTATAATCATCATGTATGCTTTTGAAAACAATGGACAGGTTAACGAAGGGAGGGATAATCATGGAACAACAATCATTAACGATCGAACAATTTAATCATTTGTTGCAAGGATGGAATGGTAAGGACATTAAAATTACCAAGTATGAAACGAAAGATCATGATGAAACATGGTTGCAATTACAAGACATCTCTTATGAAAAATCTCAGCCACATGTTGATGATTATGAACCCCTGTATTCATTGCAACTACATGGTACTGGTATGGTCCAAACAGAACAGGGGAAATATGCACCTTTACCGACCTCACAATATGATATACCCCTTGATCAACAAGCAGCATACTTGTTTGATGGAGAACGATTTTCTTTAAGAACGGATCGAGGTGTCTATACGCTTTCACTGGCATCTGTGGACACATCGTTTTATTAAACCTGCTTTTTAAAAAAGTGTTTCAGCGCATGATAGACATCCGTTTTTTCCTTGACGATATAATGTTTGAATTTGGGGTGGTCTAGTTCATGATAGGCACGCATTAAGGTTGATTGACGATTATAGGGATTCACTTCACCATAGCCAAATAGATTAGCTCCTTCCATAATTTCATGGACAAGTTGACGGCACTTTAAGTTATCAGATGATAAATTATCTCCGTCCGAAAAGTGAACGGGGTACAGATTATAGCGGTCTGGATGATATGTTTCCTTCATTAAATCCAGGACCTTTTGATACGCGGATGAACAGATGGTTCCACCACTTTCGCCTTTGGAAAAGAAGTCTGTTTTCGATACAATCTTCGCTCGCGTATGATGGGCAATATAAACAACCTCAACGGTTTCATATTTTGACTCTAAAAAGCGCGTCATCCAAAAAAAGAAACTCCGTGCGGTATACTTTTCAAAGGTCCCCATCGATCCACTTGTATCCATTAATGCAAAAACAACAGCATTGGACTCTGGCTTTCTAACATCGTTCCATGCTTTAAAACGCAAATCATCCGTTCGAATCGGGTCAATTGTAGCGGCTCCTTTAGTTGCATTTCTTTTTAGTGCCGATAAAATGGTCCTTTTTTTATCGATATTACCCATAAGACCTTTTTTGCGCACATCATTAAATTCAATCGCATTCAATCGTAGTTGTGATGACTCCTTTTCTTCTAAAGCTGGCAGCTCCAACTCTTCGAATAGTGCGGTTTCGATCTCCGCTAACGTAATTTCCGCTTCATAATAATCATGACCTGGTTGATCACCAGCCTGTTCCCCTTTTCCCGGCTCTTTCTTCCCATGAGCGGGTTCATTCGTGCCCCGTGCGACAACATCACCAACTTCACTATCCCCATCCCCTTGGCCAACTTGTTTTGATTTATGATCATTATAGCGAATTTTATATTCATCTAATGATCGAATGGGGATCTTAATCACTTCCCGCCCATCTGACATGACGATACTTTCCTCACTTATTAAGTCAGGTAAGTTATTTGTGATCGCATCTCTCACTTTATCGTCATGTCGCTGTTGATCCTGATAGCCTTTACGGTGAAGTGACCAGTCTTCCCGCGAGATGATGAATCGTTCTTTTTCTTGCATCTCATCCACTCCTGCATATCCTTATTTTCGATAGCTTATGCAGTACCAAACAAGAAATTTACAGAGATTCATATAGCAATAAAGACTGGCTCATCATTCTTTTTAATCCATCACTTCCGTATATTCCTTATCTATTCAGTAAGCTACCTACATAGCGCAACAATTCATTCGCCGAAATAGAATTATACCCGTACTCATCAATTAATCGAGAGATGACTTCATTTACCTTTTTCAATTGGGATTCATCAGGAGTTTTCGATGTCGTTGTAATTTTAACGATATCCTTTAAATCTGCGAATAACTTTTTCTGAATGGCTTCTCGCAACCGTTCATGTGATTGATAGTCAAACCGTTTCCCTTTTCGAGCATATGCGGAAATCCGAATAAGCACCTCTTCTCGAAAGGACTTCTTCGCATTTTCTGAGATTCCGATTTGTTCTTCGATGGAACGCATTAACTTTTCGTCTGGCTCCAATTCCTCATCTGTTAGTGGATCTTTCAGTTTATGATCATTGCAAAAAGCTTCGACATGATCTAAATAATTATCCATGAGGGTTTTCGCAGATTCCTCATATGAATAAACAAACGCTTTTTGAACTTCTTGTTTCGCTATTTCATCATACTCTTTCCGGGCAATGGAAATATAATTTAAATAATGGTCACGGTCTTCATTTGAAATCGATGGATGATGATCAAGGCCATCCTTTAAGGAACGTAATACATCAAGTGCATTGATCGCGGGTACTTCTTTCCGGATAATTGTTGAAGAAATCCGATTGATAACATAACGTGGATCAATGCCCTTCATTCCTTCATCAGAATATTCATGTTTTAATTCTTTCACATTTACTTGACTGTACCCTTCGACATCTTCCCCATCATAAAGGCGCATTTTCATGAGACGATCGATTCCTTGTTTCTTAGAATCCTTCAGTCTCGTGAGAATCGAGAAAATCGCGGCCACTCGTAGAGCATGTGGTGCAATATGAACATGCGTCATATCGCTTTCCTCGATCATCTTCTTATAAATCCGCTCTTCTTCAGACACACGTAAGTTATAAGGGATCGGCATCACAATCATTCTTGAATGAAGCGCTTCATTTTTCTGATTGGAAATAAACGAACGATATTCCGCTTCATTTGTATGCGCTACAATTAATTCATCTGCACTAATTAAGGCAAATCGTCCCGCCTTGAAATTCCCTTCCTGTGTTAAAGATAAGAGCAACCATAAAAATTTTTCATCACTTTTCAACATCTCTTGAAACTCCATCAACCCACGATTTGCCTTATTTAATTCACCATCAAACCGATAAGCCCGAGGATCCGACTCTGAGCCAAATTCAGCAATCGTCGAGAAATCAATACTCCCGGTTAAATCGGCAATATCTTGAGATTTCGGATCAGATGGACTAAATGTACCAATCCCAACGCGCTGATCCTCGGATAAAAAGATCCGTTCGATGCGCACGGATTCTATTCTGCCTTCATACTCCTTTTCCACCCGCATCCGGTTCAGGGGTGATAAATTACCTTCAATTCGAATCCCTGTTTGTTCGAAAAAGGCATCACGTAAATGGGCTGGGATGAGGTGAAGGGGGTCTTCGTGCATGGGACACCCTTTAATCGCATAAACCGCTCCTTCATCTGTTCGTGAATACCGTTCAAGACCTTCTTTTAGCATCGTTACAATCGTCGACTTCCCTCCACTTACAGGACCCATTAATAATAAGATCCGTTTCCGAACATCTAGACGCTTGGCAGCCGGGTGAAAGTATTCTTCAACAAGTCTTTCAATTGCCGTTTCAAGTCCGAAGATATCCTCCCCAAAAAAATGATAGATCCTGTGTCCCGCTTTTTCCGAAACCCCATAACTTTTAATCATATTATAAACACGTGAATGGGCTGTTTGCGTGACTTGTGGTCTCTCTTTAATGATTTGTAAATATTCGGCAAACGTTCCTTCCCACTTTAATTGCTCTTCTTCCTCTCGATCATGTTTAATCTTATTTAATATATCCATGAATTCCCTCCATCTGTGTCGAGGTTTATATAGCTTATGCAAATGAGAGATTCTTCATGACGATGACTTCCTCCCTCCATAAACTGTTGCATGTACTGTATGACATTTGTGTTCGCTATTTCGGGATTTTCCATCCTGCTCTCCATCGCTTCCATTTCTTAATGAACAACCTAACCGTCCCTAGTTCACCGACAACACCAAAAAAGACATCAGCTACATGCTGATGTCTCACAAATACCACAGGCGACATACACTCGCATGATGGTTATAGTATTTTATTTAGGAATTCTTTTGTTCGTTTTGATTTCGGTGCGCTAAAAATTTGTTTAGGAGATCCTTCTTCTTCAATTACTCCTTTATCCATAAACAATACACGATCACCTACTTCACGGGCAAAGCCCATTTCATGAGTCACGACAACCATGGTCATCCCTTCATAAGCCAGTTGTTTCATAACCTCGAGCACTTCCCCTACTAATTCAGGATCAAGAGCTGAAGTTGGTTCATCAAATAACATAATCTTTGGGTTCATCGCTAACGCGCGGGCTATCGCTACACGTTGTTGCTGTCCCCCCGATAATTGCTCCGGATATGCTTCTGCTTTATCAGATATCCCTACCTTGACGAGCAATTCAAGTGCTTTTTCTCGCGCTTCCTCTTTCCCCAAATTTCGTACCTTTATCGGAGCCAGCATAACATTTTCAATTACTGACTTATGTGGGAATAGATTGAACTGTTGAAAAACCATACCAACTTCTGTCCGCACCATGTTAATATCTGTATCTGGATCATTTAGATATTGCCCATTTATAAAAATTTGTCCACTCGTCATTTCTTCCAACATATTCAAACAGCGAAGAAACGTACTTTTACCGGACCCACTTGCTCCAATCACACAGACTACTTCTGATTCCTCCACTTCACAATTAATTCCCTTGAGCACTTCTAAATTGCCAAAATTCTTATGTAAATCGACTACACGAATCATTGAATATCAAGTCTCCTCTCAATTATACGTAAAATCATCGATAAGCTAAAGGTAATCATTAAATAAAACAGAGCTACCGTCGTATAAATTTCTACCGCATTAAAATGATTGGCCGCAATTAATCGACCTTGGAATATTAATTCTGGTACAAGAATAACAGATAATAAGGAAGTATCTTTAATACTAATGATAAATTGATTGCCAAGTGGTGGAATCATCCGCCTTAACGCTTGAGGCCAAATAATATACAACATTGTTTGCTGACTATTTAGTCCAAGCGAACGTCCCGCTTCCACCTGTCCCTTCTCGATTGATTCAACAGAACCACGTACAATTTCTGCAATATAGGCTCCTGAGTTAATCGCAATGACAATAACACCAGCGAGAACTGAATCTAAATTGACTCCGATCAACAAGGGCAATGCAAAGAATATCCAAATCGCTTGTACCAACACAGGTGTTCCTCTAACAATTTCAACATAAATAGTAGCTAGTCCATACACAAGCTTATTTTGTGAAACACGTCCAAGTCCGAATAGCGCTCCTAATGCGAACCCGATAATTAATCCAAGAATAGAGATTAATAAAGTGTAATATAATCCGGTCATAAGTTGTGGCAAAAAATCAATAATACCAGACCAATCAAAATTCGACATCTTCCTGTCACCTCTTCTTCATAATCTATTTGATCTCATGAATTCTTTAATGAAAAGCGTAAAAGGGTGTAACGAATGAATGGTTACACCCTTTCAACTTACAATGGAATGCTACATGATTATTCTGGTTTTTCTCCAAACCATTTTTCATAAATTTCGTCATATTCTCCATTATCTTTTAATGTTTCAAGTGCCTTATCAACTTCTTCCACAAGTTTATCTTGCCCTTGCGCAAATGCAATACCGTATTCCTCTGCTTCATATAAGTCTCCAACTACTTTGAGCTTTTCTTCACCTTTTGTTTGAATATAATAGGCAACATTGGGAGCATCATATAAAATTGCATCTGCACTGCCATTTTCAACCGCTAAATAAGCTTGATCAAGCTGTTCATATTGATTTGCTTCCGCACCTTCAATATTTTCCTCAATATAGGAAGCACTTGTGGATCCTAGACGTGTTGCAATTGTTTTCCCTTCTAAATCTTCCATTTTATTGATCTCATCATTATCAATATTTACACCAATATATAATCCAGATTCATAATATGGATCACTATAATCAATCTTTTTGGCACGTTCCTCCGTAATCCCAATCCCTGCTAACGCAATATCAAATGAGCCTGTCTGTAATCCAGGAATGATTCCATCAAAATTCGTTGTTTCAAAGTTTATTTCAAAGCCAACCTCATCGGCAATCGCATAAATTAAATCTATATCAAAGCCGACATATTCCCCATCTTCCTTAAATTCGAAAGGTACAAACGATGTATCACTTACTACTGTATACTCATCTTTTAATGCATCACTGTCATCGCCACAACCGACAAGTCCGATCATTATAATCACTGAGAACATGAGTGCGCTCAGCAGTTTCCACTGTCTCTTCCCCATTATTCTTCCCCCTCTTTTTATACGTAATCAATCTTAACCTAGCATTTCGATCATCACGTTACTTAACCTTATCAATTATTCGAAAGTTATTACACTCCCTTATTTCGTCATATCTCAGCATTTATTCTCTTAATCCTAGTATATTGATACTTAAGTGCTTCATCCCTATGTTTCATAATGATAACGCTTAAATTCATTAAGTTGTTGACAAATAGTGAGGGCCTCCGCTATTATATGAATGTAAACCACTTCAAAGGTAGGTTAACATACTATTAAGGGAGATGTCAGAATCATGTCAGATTCAAGTTTTAAATTACGACTGATGATTATTACTGCTTTATTTGCAGCGATTATTAGTGTATTAGCGCAAGTTGTGATTCCATTACCTTTTGGTGTTCCGATTACGGGACAAACGCTAGCCATTGGTTTAGCTGCCACCATACTAGGGTCCAGATTGGGAACGATTTCTACTCTCCTATACTTAATGATTGGTGCTGTTGGTATGCCGGTTTTCGCTCAATTTACTGGTGGATTAGGAATTCTAATCGGACCGACTGGTGGGTTTTTAGTTGGCTTTGTTCCTGCCGTATTCATCATGGGATATTATCTTGAGAAAACGAGTTTTACGATTACGAATGCACTCATTGCTAATATTATTGGTATGTTTATTACATTGATATTCGGTACCGTTTGGCTGAAATTCATTGCTGAGATCACGTGGACAGCCGCCTTCATTGGAGGGTTTGCACCATTTATTATTGGTGGGTTTATCAAGGCATTTATTGCTGCCTCAGCCGGAATTACCGTTCGAAACCGACTCATCTCTGCCAACTTATTACACCTGAAAAGATCCAGTACGTAGAGCATTTGTCTTTCAATCTTATAGATTTAATCGAACAAATGATTTGAGCATTTGTCTTTCAATCTTATAGATTTAATCGAACAAATGCTTTGAGCATTTGTCTACTAACCTTAAAGATAACCCCTC
>Ga0209487_1000576_pt1 | contig 32843 bp, 36 predicted proteins | sample Poulit2012_FD_187524 | JGI IMG/M metagenome (GOLD analysis project Ga0209487, IMG submission 187524) | Agricultural soil microbial communities from Georgia to study Nitrogen management - Poultry litter 2012 (SPAdes) (version 2) | ecosystem: Environmental > Terrestrial > Soil > Agricultural land...
ACCAGAGCGTGGAGCAAGCCAAGGCCGCACAACGGCAACGGCCGGCCTACAAACCACCCGCCGACCACCCCTGGAGACGCATCCCTATCTCTCCCCGGCAGCCACCCCTACAACCCTGATTCCATCAATGTGAAAGAGGACATCTCTGTCTGGGACAAAAGAGGACATTTCTGAATTGGGTTGACACACCGCTAGCGGATGGCCACGGCCACCAGCACTCCACCCAGCAGCAGTCGATAGATGACAAAGGGCCACATGCCCACCCGCGCCAGGGCCTGCAGGAACCAGTGGATGCACAGATAGCCGGTCACCCCGGACACCAGGGTGGCCACGACCAGCTGGGACCATTCGAAGTGGAACTGCCCTCGGGTCAGCTCCAGGCCCTGCAGCAACCCCGCAGCCAGAATGATGGGAATGGACATCAGGAAGGAAAAGCGGGCCGCCGCCACTCGATTGAAGCCCAGCATCAGCGCCGCGGTGAGGGTGATGCCCGAGCGGGAAACCCCCGGGATCAGCGACAGCATCTGGGCCAGGCCGATCAGCAGGGCCGCCAGCAGCGTCATCTGGGCGAGGTCCCGGTTGCGCCGACCCGTCCAGTCCGCCAGCCCCAGCAGCAGACCAAAGACCAGGGTCGTGGTCGCCAGCACCTCGATGCTGCGCAGATGCTCTTCGATTTCACGGTGAAAGAGCAGCCCGGCGAGCCCCGCGGGCACCGTCGCGAAGCCAATCCACCAGGCCAGCCGGCTATCATCGCTGTGCCGGCCCTGCAGGCTGCCCAGCCAAGCCCCCACCAGACGCTGCAAGTCTGCGCGGAAATACCACAGCACCGCCGCCAGAGTGCCCATGTGAATGGCCACATCAAAGGCCAGCCCCTGGTCCCGCCAGCCCAGCAGCACCGCCGGCAAGACCAGATGTCCCGAGCTGGACACCGGCAGAAACTCCGTCAACCCCTGAATGATGGCCAGCACCAGCGCCTGGAACCAATCCATTGTCTACCCCTTTTTTCTTGTCAGTGTTGGTGACCGGAGGGCGTCGCCACCTGGTTGCGCAAATAGACCGGGGCCGCCACTGCGGGATCCACGGCCCGGCCCAGCTGCCAGTCGCGGGCTGCCAGCGGCAGCATGTGTCGGGCCAGGGGTTCCCAGTCCCGAAGCTCGCGGTGGGGACGAGGCATGCCGGCCACGCCCCAGCCCGCTCCCAGGGCCAGCCAGCGGTCATGGGCCGGCAGCGAAACCCCGGACGGCGACAGAATCTGATCCTCGCACAGCGCTGTGGCCACTCCCTCGGCCGTGCGGCGGTACCGCCCCCAGTACACCTCTCCCATGCGGGCATCCAGCGCGCAGCAGAACTCGTCTTCATCCGGGCGCTCTGCCATTATGCCCTGGGCCATGGTGGCCAGACTGGACACCCCCAGCAGGGGCAGATCACAGGCCAGGGCGATGCCCTGGGCCACGCCGAGGGCGATGCGCAGACCGGTGAAGGACCCCGGCCCCAGCCCGAAGGCAATGGCATCCAGCCGGGTCGGCACCAGCCCGGCCGCAGCCAGGAGCCGGTCCACCATGGGCAGCAGCAGTTCGGTGTGGCGACGGGGGGCGTCCTGCTGCTCGGCCAGTATCCTGCCGCCGTCGAGCAGGGCAACGGAGCAATGGCGGACGGTGGTATCGACGGCAAGAATGCGGGTCATGGGACCGCCTCTGAAAACCAGGCGCCATGGTAGCGACCGCCCACGGCCTGCGCAAACCTCCCGGGGCTCAGCATGGGCGCTGCCCGGCACCGGCGGCATCCGCAGCCGCCAGCAATCTCGCCAGCAGCTGTTCCGCCTCCCGCACCCGAACCCGGGCCTGCTGCAGGGCTTCCTCGGTGGCCTGCCGGTTGCGCGGGCGCTTTCCCGCCGTGGCCAGCGGCCCCGTTGCCCGGCGACGCCTCGTGCTCACTTCTCCTCCCCTGTGCTGGAGTGCCTGCCCCGGGGCAGGTGCTCGTCAATCAGCGCCTGGAGCAGATCCAGCTGCTGCCGACTGTCGTTGAGGCAGGGAATATAGTGCAGGGCACCGCCCCCGGCGGCGGCAAACCGGGCCTGGTTTTCCACCTCGATCTCCTCCAGGGTCTCGAGGCAGTCCACGGCAAAGGCGGGGCACAGCACATCCACCCGCCCCAACCCCTGCTCTCCCCACTGCTGCAGCAGCTGGTCGGTGTAGGGCTGCAGCCAGCGCGCCCGCCCCAGCCGGGACTGGAAGCTCATCGTCCAGTCGTCCCCCTCCAGCTCCAGGCGCCGGGCCAGCAGGTCCGCCGTTCGCTGGCATTGCTGCAGATAGGGGTCTCCCCGCTCGACATTGCGCTCGGGAATGCCATGAAAGGACAGCAGCAGGCGCTGGCCGCGGCCCTGGCGTTGCCAGTAGGCCTCCACTGTCTGGGCCAGACCCTCGATATAGAGGGGATGATCGTGGTAGTCCCGCACCATGGCCAGGCCGGGCAGGGCCCGGTGGCGCTGGATGAAGCGCGCTGTCTCATCCATGACCGCCGCCGTGGTGGTGGCGGAATACTGGGGATACAGGGGCAGCACCAGCACCTGGTCGATGCCCTCCCGCTGCAGGGTGTCGAGGGTGGCGGCCAGACCGGGCTCGCCATAGGTCATGGCCAGCTCGATGCGCAGCTCCGGGCGGGCCAGATGCTGCCGCAGCCGCTGCAGCTGGCGCCCGGCCAGCACTCGAAGCGGAGAATCTCCCCACTGCTGCCACAGGGCCTGGTAGCTGCGGGCCACCCGACGCGGGCGCAGCGGCAGAATGAAGCCATGGAGCAGGGGCCACCAGATCGCCCGGGGCAGCTCCACTACCCGCCGGTCGCTGAGGAAGTCGCGCAGGAAGGTCCGCACTCCTGCCGGGGTTGCCGCGCTCGGTGTTCCCAGGTGGACCAGCACCACCGCCTGGCGGGAGGCGCCGGGCTCAGTGGTCATGGACCGCCTCCTCCGCGCCATCGGCGACCTGGAGCACCAGTTTGCCGGAGACGCCGCCGGCCTCCAGCTGCCGGTGGGCCGCCGCCACCTCGGCCAGTGGATGCACGGCGTGGATCACCGGCCTGACCTGGCCACTGGCCAGCAGGGGCCACACCTCCCTGCGCAGCTCGCCGGCCATCTGCGCCTTGGCGGCCACGCTCTGGGGACGCAGCATGCTGCCGGTCCAGGTCAGTCGCCGGGCCATCAGCAGCCCGACATGGACCTCCACCCGGGCCCCCTCCTGGGCGGCGATGGAGACGATGCGGCCGTCCAGGGCTGCGGCGCGGAAATTGCGCTGGATGGAGTCTCCACCGACCATGTCCAGGATCAGATCGACGCCGCGCCCGTCAGTGTGGCGGAGACACTGCTCGACAAAATCCTGCTGGCGATAGGGGATGGCCAGCTCGGCGCCCAGGGTCTCGCAGAGCCGACACCGCTCCTCACTGCCCGCCGTGGCCAGCACCCGGGCGCCCCGGGCTGCGGCCAGCTGGATGGCCAGGGTGCCGATGCCGCTGGCTCCACCATGGACCAGCAGCCATTCATCGGCGAGGAGTCCACCGCGCTGAAAGACATTGTGCCAGACGGTGAACAGGCCCTCCGGCAGCGCCGCGGCCTCGACCATCGACCAACCGGGGGGAACCGGCAGGCAGTGGTCGGCCGGAGCCAGGGCCAGCTCGGCATACCCCCCTCCGGGAACCAGGGCGCAGACGGCTTCGCCGACCTGCCAGGTGGTCACGCCTTCCCCACAGGCCACGATGCGGCCGGCCACCTCCAGCCCGAGGATGGGCGAGGCATCCGGAGGGGGTGGATATGCTCCCTGCCGCTGCAGCAGGTCGGGTCGATTGACGCCGGCGGCACAGACCGCAATCAACACCTCCCCCGGGCCGGGCCGGGGCTCTGGCCCTCGAACCAGGGTCAGCTGTTCCGGCCCGCCGGAAGCCCTGACATCAACATGGAGCATGCCTTTCCTCCGCGGCAATGGATGGGACTGCACCAGGGCCCGGGGACCCGGCTCACCCTCCGGTCAGCGCCGCCTGAATGCGTTCCCGCACCTCATCGACACCGCCCACGCCCTCGATTCGATGGTACTGCGGCGCCCCCGCTCCCTGCTGGCGGGAATAAAAATCCACCAGGGGGCGGGTCTGTTCATGATACACCGCCAGCCGCCGACGCACGGTGTCCTCGCGGTCGTCCTCGCGCTGTACCAGGGGCTCGCCGGTCTCGTCATCGACCCCGGGGCGCCGGGGGGGCTTGTGGTCGACATGATAGGTTCGCCCCGACGCGGGGTGGACCCGACGGCCGCTGATCCGACTGATGATCTCTTCGTCCGGCACCACGATTTCCACCACGTGGTCGATGGCAACCCCGGCCTGCTGCAGGGCCTCGGCCTGGGGAATGGTGCGGGGGAAGCCGTCGAACAGGAAGCCGCCAGCGCAGTCCGGCATGGCGATGCGCTCCTTTACCAGGGCGATGATGATGTCGTCGGAAACCAGGCCTCCCGAACTCATCACGCTCTCGACCTTGCGGCCCAGCTCCGTTCCGGCCTTGACCGCCGAGCGCAGCATGTCGCCGGTGGCGATCTGGGGGATGCCGTAGTGGCGAACAAGGTGCTCAGCCTGGGTGCCCTTGCCCGCGCCGGGAGGCCCTAACAGTATGACTCGCATGGTGCTGACTCCTGCGGAATGCCGGAAAAACCGCCAACCTTACACTGGCCACCGACCCTGCACAAGTCGCTGTCTGCGCGGCCGGGAGCTCAGTCCCGCCTGGCCTTGGCCTGCTGCCACAGCCGGTCCAGGGTCGCGGCATCGGCCTCTGCGGGGCTGTGTCCCCGGGCCGCCAGGGCGGCCTCCACCCAGCGGAAACGCTGCTCAAACCGGTGATTGGCCCCGCGCAGCGCCACCTCGGGGTCGATCTCCAGGTGGCGGGCCAGGTTGACGCAGCTGAACAGCACGTCGCCGAGCTCGGCCACCATGGCTTCGTGGTCTCGCTGTTCCCGCGCCTCTTCCAGCTCTCCCAGCTCTTCCAGGAGCCGCTCCCTGACCGGCTCCACCTCGGTCCAGTCAAACCCGGTCCGGGCGGCGCGGCGCTGGAGTTTGGCGGCGCGACCCAGTGCCGGCAGCGCCAGGGGGACGTCGTCCAGCACGCTGTCCTGATCCCGCCCGCGCCGCTCCTCGGCCTTGATGTCCTCCCACTGCTGGCTCACCCCCTCGGCATCGCGCGGGGCGGTCCGCGCCGGGCTTTGCTCACCGGCCGCCGGGCGCTCTTCGGGAAACACGTGGGGATGGCGCCGGATCAGCTTGGTCGTCAGCTCCCGGACCACATCGGCAAAGTCGAAGCGGCCCTGCTCGGCTGTGATCTGGGCCAGGAATACCACCTGGAACAGGACATCCCCCAACTCCTCGCGCAGCGCCTGGTCCTCATCGCGCTCAATGGCATCCACCAGCTCGTAGCACTCTTCCAGGGTATGTGGGGCAATGCTGGTCAGGGTCTGCTCCCGGTCCCAGGGGCAGCCCCGGACCGGGTCGCGCAGGCGCTCCATGAGCTCCAGCAGGGCATCCATGGGGTGGTGCTGATCGTCGGACATGCACTGGCTCCTGTTGCAGAGAGCGGTTCAGGGACGGGCTGCGGTGGCGGAGGGACCGAGCTCGCCCTCCCGGGTGCGCGCGGCGGAGATCACATTGGGCAGCTTCTGAATGCGCCTCAACAGCCCCGACAGGGCATTCAGTCCGCTGACCTCCAGGGTCAGCCGCAGCACCACCGTGCTCTGCAGCCGGTCGGACTGGGTGTTGACCGACAGCAGGTTGACCCGTTCCTGGGACAGCAGCTGGGTGATGTCCCGCAGCAGCCCCTGTCGGTCATAGGCCTCGATGAGCACCTCGACGGGATAGGCGGGCCCGCTGCTGCCATCGCCCCAGGAGACCGCCACCACCCGCTCCGGCTCGGCCTGCTGCAGCGGCAGCAGCTTGCTGCAGTCATCGCGGTGCACGCTGACCCCCCGCCCCTGGGTGATGTAGCCCACCACGGCATCGCCGGGAACGGGCTTGCAGCAGCCAGCGATATGGGTCAGCAGGTTGCCGACTCCCTCGATGTGTATGCGCTGGTCGCCGCGGGGCGGTCGGGGCGGCCGGACCGCCGCCCGGGGCAGGGCGGGATCGGCATCGGCATCCAGCAGGGCCTGGGCCGCCTGCACCACCTGGGCGGCGCTGATGTCACCGGAGCCCACCTGAGCGTGCATTTCTTCCACGGTCTGGCAGCGCACGCGGCGGGCGACGGCGCTCAGGTCGACCCCGGTCAGGGCCAGCAGGCGAAACTCCCTCTCCAGCAGGGCCCGGCCCGCGGCGATGTTGTCCTCGCGGGCCTGCTGGCGAAACCACTGCTGCACCTTGGCCCGCGCCCGGCTGCCCCGGATGTAGCCCAGATTGGGCTGCAGCCAGTCCCTGCGGGGCTGTTCCACCTTGCCGGTGATGATCTCCACCTGCTCGCCGGTCTTGAGCGAATAGGTCAGGGGCACGATGCGCCCGTTCACCCGGGCGCCCTGGCAGCGGTGTCCCACCTCGGTGTGAATGTTGTAGGCAAAGTCCAGCGGCGTGGCCCCGGCCACCAGATTGATCACGTGACCATCCGGGGTAAAGACATAGACCCGGTCCTGGGCCTGGTGAAAATGCTCTGCCACATCGCTGACGTTGCCGGCTTCCTCGTGCCAGTCCAGCACCTGGCGCAGCCAGGCAATCTTTTCTTCGTAGCTGGATGCCGTCCGGGCCCCGCCTTCGGTGCCCTTGTAGCGCCAGTGGGCACAGACCCCCAACTCGGCTTCCTCGTGCATGTCGAAGGTGCGGATCTGGACTTCCAGCACCTTGCCCTCGGGGCCGATGACTGCGGTGTGCAGCGAGCGGTAGCCGTTGTCCTTGGGGTTGGCGATGTAGTCGTCGAATTCGTGGGGCAGGTTGCGCCACAGTCCATGGACCAGCCCCAGGGCCGCATAGCAGTCCTGGACCCGGGGCACCAGAATGCGCACGGCACGAATGTCATAGACCTGAGAAAAGCCGATGCCCTTGCGCTGCATCTTCCGCCAGATGCTGTAGATATGCTTGACCCGACCGGTCAGCTCGGCGTCAATCCCCGCCTGTTCCATGGCTTCCTGCAATCGGGTGCGCACGGATTCGATGTAGTGCTGGCGGTCCAGCCGGCGCTCGTCCAGCAGCCGGGCAATCTTCTTGTAGGCCTCGGGCTGCAGGTAGCGAAACGAGAGGTCTTCCAGCTCCCACTTGATGTGGCCGATGCCCAGCCGGTGGGCCAGGGGTGCGTAGAGGTCGAACACCTCCCGGGCCACGCGGTAGCGCTTGCCGGGGTTGTCCTTGACGCCGCGAATTGCGCAGGTCCGCTCGGCCAGCTTGATGAGGGCCACCCGGACATCGTCCACCATGGCCACCAGCATCTTGCGCACGGTTTCGCTCTGGTCTTCCTGGCGGCCCAGCACCGGCTCGCGGGAGCCAAAGCGCACCCGGCTGATGGCCGCCATCCGCAGCACGCCCTCGATCAGGCGGGCAATGTCCCCGCCGAACTGCTGCCTGACCTCCTCGATGGCCAGCTTGTCCTCGCGCACGGCGCGGTACAGCACCGCGGCGATCAACGCCTCTTCATCCAGGTGCAGATCGGTCAGGATCTCCACCATTTCCAGGCCGGTAGCCAGGCTGGAAACGCTCTCGGACCAGAGGCTGTCGACATCTGCTGCCCGCTGCTCGGCCTGCTGGGCCAGCTGGCAGGCGACCAGCAGGGCCTCGGCACTCACCTGCTCGGGCAGACTCAGCCGCTCCAGCCAGCGCGTCAGGTCAATGCTGCCATCGGGCTGACGCGGATGATCTTCACGCACCTTGACCATGACCTGTACTCAGCAATTCTCCCGTTCCGGGCTCGCCACGCTGCCGAAGACTCCCGTGGAGAGGTAGCGGTCGCCCCGGTCGCAGATGACGGCGACGATGACGGCGTGCTCCAGTTCCTCACTCAACCGCAGGGCCCCGGCGACCGCCCCCCCCGAGGAGATGCCACACCAGATGCCCTCCTCTGCCGCCAGGCGCCTCGTCGTCTGCTCGGCGGTCTGCTGGTCGATGTCCATGACCCGATCGACCTGGCTGGCATCGTAGATGGTGGGCAGGTAGGCCGCCGGCCAGCGGCGTATGCCGGGGATGTGGGCCTCCTCCGCGGGCTGCATGCCCACGATCTGTACCTCTGGGTTCTGCTGCTTGAGATGGCGCGACACCCCCATGATGGTTCCGGTGGTGCCCATGGCGCTGACGAAGTGAGTGACCCGGCCCCCCGTCTGCCGCCAGATTTCGGGCCCGGTTCCCTCGGCATGGGCCTCGGGATTGTCGGGGTTGCCGAACTGGTTCAACACCCGGCCCTGGCCGGCGGCTTCCATGCTCAGCGCCAGATCCCTGGCTCCCTCCATGCCGGCCTCGGCATCGACCTCGATGAGCTCGGCGCCGTAGACGGTCATGGCCTGCTTGCGCTCTTCGCTCATGCTGGCGGGCATGATCAGCTTCATCCGGTAGCCCCGAATGGCCGCCACCATGGCCAGGGCGATGCCGGTGTTCCCCGAGGTCGCCTCAATGAGCACATCCCCCGGTCGAATCTCCCCTCGCTGCTCGGCGTTGCGGATCATCGCCAGCGCCGTTCGATCCTTGACCGAACCCGCCGGGTTGTTGCCCTCCAGCTTGACCAACACCTGGTTGCTGGTCTCTCCCGGCATCCGCTGCAACCGCACCAGCGGGGTTTCCCCCACGCACTGTTCTATGGTTGGGAATTCCATGACGTCACCACTCTCTCCTCCTCTGGTCACCGCCGCGCCTCACTCGCCTGCGGGGTTCCGCTGTCGCGGAAACAGTTCTCTGCTCCGCAGGGGGCGCCCTCCCAGGTGTGGGGCCAGGGCCTGGCGACACAGCAGCTTGAGATCCCGCTGCGCCGCCTCGGTCCAGCGACCCCGGGCGTGGTCGAGCAGACCCTGCCCCGACAGTGGGCCCTCCAGCGCGGGCACCAGCCCTCGCCCCGCCTCAAAGCGATAGCGGCAATCGGCCTCCAGGGCCGCGCCACCGGCGTCGGCGACAACGTCCACAGCGTAGCCCAACACCTCCAGCAGCAACAGTTCAAACTGTCGCAGCACCCGCTCCAGCAGGGCTCTCTGCGCCCCTCCGGGCACGCTTTCGCCCAGCCCGTCCGACAGGGCGGCCAGCGCTGCCAGGGCGGCCTCGTAGGCGGCGAACAGCTCCGGCTGGGCCAGCCCGCGGTGCAGCAGGCGATACAGCAATTCGTTGAGGTAGAGGCCACAGACCAGAGGTCCACCCTCGAGCCAGAGGCCCGGCCCCCGCTCTTCCCATTGCTGCAGGCGGAGCAGCTCTCCCCGCCCCGACAGCCTGAAGGCCAGGGGCTGAAACAGGCGCAGGGGCTGGCGGCGGGAACGGCGGGCGACCACACCGCAGCGCCCCTCCTCGGCGGTGAACAACTCCACCAGCTGGCTGCGCTCGCGAAAGGAGCGCTGATGGAGGACATAGCCGGCGAGCAGTCCGCCCCTGGCCATTATTCGTCGCTGTAGCCCAGACTGCGCAGGGCCCGCTCGTCATCGGACCAGCCATCCTTGACCTTGACCCAGAGATTCAGCATGACCTTCTGGTCAAACAGCCGCTCCATGTCCAGCCTGGCCTCCCTGCCGATCGAGCGCAGCCGCTCGCCCTGGCTGCCGATGACGATTTTCTTCTGTCCGGGTCGCTCGACCAGGATCAGGGCGCGGATGTGGAGAATGCGGGGCTCCCGACGAAACTCCTCGATCTCCACCGTCATGGCATAGGGCACCTCGGCGCCCAGCTGGCGGGTGATCTTTTCCCGGACCAGCTCGGCCGCCAGAAAGCGCTCGCTGCGATCGGTGATCTGGTCTTCGGGAAACAGCCAGGGGCCCTCGGGCAGATAGCGCTGAATGATCTCGGCCAGCTCGCTGCGATTGTGGCCGCGCAGGGCCGACAGAGGCACGATCTCAGCAAAGTCAAAGCGCTGGGCCAGGGCCTCGAGGTGGGGCAGCAGGGCGCTGCGATCCGGCAGCAGGTCCACCTTGTTGATGGCCAGAATGACGGGGCAGCCCAACCGCTTCAGCTTGCCCAGTATCCAGTCGTCGTCCTCGGTCCAGCGCAGCCGGTCCACCAGCATGACCACCAGATCGACATCCCGCAGGGCGGTGCTGGCGGCACGATTCATGTAGCGGTTGAGGGCGCTGTCGTGGCCGCGGTGCAGCCCCGGAGTGTCGACATAGAGGGTCTGGGTCTCGCCCTCGGTGTGAATTCCCAGCAGCCGGTGGCGGGTGGTCTGGGGCTTGCGGGAGGTAATGCTGATCTTCTGCCCGAGCAGGTGGTTCAGCAGGGTGGACTTGCCGACATTGGGGCGCCCCACCAGGGCGACCAGACCACAGCGCGTCGTCATGTCCGCTCCTCGAGACGGAGCAGAGCCGCCTCCGCGGCGGCCTGCTCGGCGGCGCGGCGACTGCTGCCCCGACCGCTGCAAGGCTCTTCGAGGACAGCCACTTCACACTCGACTTCAAACAATTGACGATGCTCCTCGCCGATGGCTTGCTTCAGTTGGTATTTTGGCAGCGGCTGCTGTCTTGCCTGCAGCCATTCCTGCAGCCGAGTCTTGGCATCCTTGTTGGCCTCCCCGGGACGGATGTCATCGAGGCGGCCTGCGAACCAGGTCAGCAGACAGCGGCGGCACAGTTCCAGGCCCCCCTCCAGGTACAGGGCGCCGGCCACCGCCTCCAGGGCATCGGCCAGGATGGAGTCCCGCCGCCGCCCGCCGCTCTTGCGCTCCCCCGGGCCCAGGCGCAGCACTTCACCCAGGCCCTGTTCCCGGGCGATGGCGGCCAGGGTGGTGCCCTTGACCAGCTCGGCACGCATGCGGCTCAGATCCCCCTCGCGCACCGCTGGAAAGCGCTGGTACAGGGCCTCGCCGACGACGAGGTTGAGGGCGGCATCGCCGAGAAACTCCAGCCGCTCGTTGTTGATCCCGCCATGGCTGCGGTGGGTCAGTGCCTGCTCCAGCAGGCGCGCATCGCGAAAGGCGTGGCCCAGCCTGGCCGACAGCTGCCTCAGCCCGCGGTCTTCCATTTCATCGCTCCAGCTCAAGGCGCAGCGAATCAAAGTGAACCACCAGGTCAATGTTGCCTATCAGGGGAACCCGCTGTTCATAGCTGGCATCCAGCAACAGCCCCCGGCGGGTCTCCTCGATGCGGACGTCCCGGGCCTGGATCACCTCGATCCGATTGAGATCGAGGCGGCGCTGGATGTCCCGGCGCAGCACTGCCGGGCCGCCCTCCACCCGGCCGGCCCTGGCCACCTCCTCGAGCACCTTGCTCACCGCCCAGTAATCGATGTAGACGGGCACCAGCCTGATGGTGCAGGTCAGCAGCAGAGACCCCAGGGCCAGGGCGACCAGCCAGCCCACCAGCCCCAGCCCCCGCTGCCCGCGGCGCCCTGCCCAGCTCCCGACCAGGCTCATCGGATGCTGCCAACCCGATCAAAGCTGGGTAGTTCGCCCAGGGCGCGCCAGTGCATCCAGATGGCAAAGGCCTGGCCCACGATGTTGCTTTCCGGCACCTCGCCCCAGACCCGGCTGTCGGCACTGTTGTCCCGGTTGTCGCCCATCATGAAGTAGTGGTCGGGCTGCACCACCAGCTCGAAATCCCCCGCCGGGCTGCGCAGGCGATTGTGGACGAGATGCGAGGCCTCGCCCAGCTGTTCGCTGAGCAGTGCCACCACCGGTCGCTCCGGCGGCAGCAGGGCCAGCAGATCCTGGTCCGCCGGCTCATCGTTGATGTAGAGCACCTTGTCCCGGTAGGCCAGCCGGTCTCCGGGCAGGCCGATGACCCGCTTGATGAAGTAACGCGGGTCATCGGGCGGGAAGAAAACGATGACATCGCCCCGTCGCGGCTCTCCCACTTCGAAGATCTTGGTGCCCAGTACCGGCAGGCGCAGGCCATAGGAGAACTTGTTGACCAGGATGTAATCCCCCACTTCCAGGGTGGGTTCCATGGAAGAAGAGGGAATCTGGAAGGGCTCGACGATGAAGGAGCGCAGCACCAGCACCACCAGCAGCACCGGGAAAAAGGAGCGGGCGTGCTCGGCAATTTCCCGGGGCTCCGCCCGGGCCCCCTCTTCGCGCCGCCCCGCCCGGCGGCGGGCAAACCACAGGCGGTCCAGCAGGACGATGACGCCGGCCAGCAGGGTGAGCATGACCAGCACAAAGGCAAAGTCGCCGTCCTTGATCCACACCGCCGCCGCCAGCCAGATCAGCCAGGCCGCCAGCACCAGGCGATAGGCCAGCCTCGACCAGCCGGGTTCCTGTTCCGCCGGCCTGCCGGCCACTTGTTCCTGCACCAGCCAGACAACGAGGCTGAGCCCACAGACCACGACCAGCAAGGTATTGACCATTACAGCGTTCCAGTTGGTTGATTGTTGTTCAATTGTCTACCTGGAGTACCGCCAGGAAGGCGCTCTGGGGAATGTCCACCCGGCCCACCGTCTTCATGCGCCGCTTGCCTTCCTTCTGGCGCTCCAGCAGCTTGCGCTTGCGGGACACGTCGCCGCCATAGCACTTGGCGGTGACATTCTTGCGCAGTGCCTTGACGGTCTGGCGGGCCACGATCTGGTTGCCGATGGCGGCCTGGATGGCGACATCGAACATCTGCCTCGGGATCAGCTCGCGCATCTTGTCGACCAGGGCCCGGCCCCGGCTCTGGGCATGATCCCGGTGGACGATGAGGGCCAGAGCATCGACGCGCTCGCCGTTGATCAACACATCGAGGCGCACCAGGCTGGCTTCCTGAAAGCGGTCAAAGCTGTAGTCCAGGGAGGCAAAGCCCCGACTCACCGACTTGATCCGATCGAAGAAGTCCATGACCACTTCGCTCATCGGCAGTTCGTAGGTCAGCTGCACCTGGTTGCCGAGAAACTGCATGTCGAGCTGAACACCGCGCCGCTCGGCACACAGCGTCATGACATTGCCCAGATAGTCCTGGGGCACCAGGATGCTGGCCGCGGCAATGGGCTCGCGCATGGCCTCGATCTCGCCCAGCTCGGGCAGCCGGGAGGGGTTGTCCACATAGACCACGCTGCCATCCCGCTTGACCACCTCGTAGACCACGGTGGGAGCCGTGGTGATCAGGTCCAGGTCGTATTCCCGCTCGAGCCGCTCCTGGATGATTTCCATGTGCAGCATGCCTAGGAAGCCGCAGCGGAAGCCAAAGCCCAGGGCATCGGAGCTCTCGGGCTCATAAAACAGCGAGGCGTCGTTGAGGGTCAGCTTGGCCAGGGCATCGCGGAAGCTCTCGTAGTCATCTGCCGACACGGTAAACAGCCCGGCGTACACCTGGGGCTTGATCTGCTGAAACCCCGGCAGGGCCTCCACCTCCGCCTCGACGCGGCTGTGGACCAGGGTGTCCCCCACCGGCGCACCGTGCACGTCCTTGATGCCGGCCACCACAAAGCCCACCTCGCCGGCCTTCAGCTCTGCCGTTTCCTGGCGCCGCGGGGTGAAGATGCCCACGGAATCCACCGTGTGATTGCGCCCCGTCGACTTGGCGGTAATGCGATCGCCGGGCCTGAGCCGACCCTGCTTGACGCGCACCAGGGAGACCACGCCCAGGTAGTTGTCAAACCAGGAGTCGATGATCAGCGCCTGCAGGGGCGCCTCGACCTCACCCGTGGGCGGCGGCACCAGAGCCACCAGCTGTTCCAGCAGCTCGTCGATGCCCATGCCGCTCTTGGCGCTGATGGGAATGGCCATGGAGGCATCGAGGCCGATGACCTCCTCGATCTCCTGCTTGACCCGCTCTGGATCGGCCTGGGGCAGATCCATCTTGTTCAGCACCGGGAGGACTTCCAGCCCCTGGTCGATGGCGGTATAGCAGTTGGCCACCGACTGGGCCTCCACGCCCTGCCCCGCATCCACCACCAGCAGAGCGCCTTCGCAGGCCGCCAGCGAGCGGGACACTTCATAGGAGAAGTCCACGTGGCCCGGGGTGTCGATGAAGTTGAGCTGGTAGACCTGGCCGTCGGCGGCGGTGTAGTCCAGGGTCACGCTCTGGGCCTTGATGGTGATGCCCCGCTCCCGCTCGATGTCCATGGAGTCGAGCACCTGCTCGTCCATCTCCCGCTCGCTCAAGCCTCCGCAGACCTGAATCAGGCGATCGGCGAGGGTCGATTTGCCATGGTCGATATGCGCAATGATGGAAAAATTTCGAATGTGATCGAGAGTAGTCACGCTGCTCCAGGCCCAGCTTGTTGACACGGAATGGAACCGCTGCCAGCCCGGCATGCCGGGGTGTCGATGCGACCCAAAGACTCCCAATTGTAAACCATACCGCGCCCTGGCCGCTATGCGGCGCGCCAGCCCCAGGCGCTCTCCACCGGGGCTGGCGCCATCAGGCCTGGATCTGTCGATCGGAACCGGACTGGGGCAGAACCGGGTCCGCCGCCGGTTCGCCCCGGCGCAGCACCTTCACCTGGAACCGTGGATCATGGCGCCGGCGCTGGCCATGAAGGCGAACTCCTGCAAAGCCCAGCCCCAGCCCCAGCCCCGCTCCGAGCAGGGCCGCCAGATCCCCTCCGCGGGCCGCCAGGGCCATGCCGGTCAGCATGCCCAGCAATGGGAGCAGATAGACCACCATTGCACTGGCGATCAGGACCCCCTCGGGGAGAATCAGGTCCACCTCATCGCCGATGTCAAAGTCGGCGGCCTGCTCGCCCACCCAGGCATACAGATGATTGCGGCGCCGCGCACCCCACTGCTGAAGCAGGCCATGGCCACAGCCCTGGCGCGCGCGACAGCCCATGCAGGCGCTGCTGCTCAGGGTCTCCACCCACAGGCCGGGCCCATCCACCGCCACGACCCGCCCCCGCTCTGTCATCACAGCCGACTCCTCTGCCAGACTACAGATTGTGCCACCTGTCGAGCCGTGGCCGGGGGCACCTCGCCCAGCACGGTGACCCGATAGGGCTCCCCGTTGAGCAGGACATGGTGCAGATAGGCCACGGTGGCGCCGCGCCGCGCCTGGCCATCCCGGCCCATGCTCCAGCCCTGATCCGCCACCGGCTCGACAAAGACCGTCAGCGCGGCCAGCCCGTCTGCATAGGTCTGCAACATGCGCCCTCCCTCCACGGCGGCCCGCACCGGGACAAAGCCCGAGGGCAGCCAGGAAGGCTTCCAGGCGGGAGATTCCGGCCGGGGCAGCGGCTCGATGGCCAGCGGGTCACCCTCTTCGGCGGGCAGCACCAGCCAGGCCGAGGCCAGGGAAATGTCGATGTCGATGACGGAAAACCGAAGGCGTTCCAGGGTGCGCTGGCTGGCGTCCAGCCACTCCCAGCTCAGCAGCAGATCGGTGTCGCGATCCAGCCCCAGGCGATAGCCATGGCGCAGCCCGTCTCTGGGCAGCAGCGACCACACCACCGCCGACCGGCCGGCAATGCGGCGGGTGGACTCAGGACACAGCTCGTAGTGCTCCCCCGGAATTTCCCTGCTCACCTCACTGGTGGCGGGCAGGCGGGACAGCGGCACGGCATCCTCTTCGCCGGGCAGATGAACGACCCGCTCCCCGTGCCGGATGATCTCGCGGGGTTCGCCATCCAGGTGTTCCAGCCGCTCATAGGGGCGGCCCTCCACCTGGCCGGCGGTCATGCGCAGCACCTCGACATCGTCGTTGTACTGATGCGTCAGTATGCCTCGGTAGCTGTGCTGCTGCGAAGCCGCGGCAACGCGGTGCAGCCATTCCTCCACAGCGCTCCCCGAGGCACAGGCTGCCTCCACCTCCCGGGCCTGCAGCGGTGGAGGAGCCAGCGCCCAGAGCAGAACAATACTTCCAAGCAGGCGTCTACTGCTGCTCTTCAAGGTGCTGAGTGCCTGCAGGCAGGCGCGCATAGGGCATGGTGCTCCCATCGACACCGATGACCGTTCGCTCACTGTGCTGCAACAGCAGCTGTTCGAGTTGCAGCTCGGCCTCGCGATCAGGGTCCATAGCAGCCGCCGGCGCCAGCCCCTGGAATTCGCCCCCCACCGCCTCGCTGCTGGCAGCCGGGGTGGTCACCATGGGCCCGGGATAGACCCGCCCGTGAGCGGTCTGATCCACTGCCTCCACGCCATCGGGGGTGCGCAGCCACTGGCCACCCATCACCACGGCCGCCGCCACGGTGGCGGCCACCGCCAGGCCACCCAGAGGGCGCTGCCAGGCGGTTCTGTGCGAGGAAGGCGGGGGCGTGGTCGGCTCGACCTGCGGGTCCTCGTCCTCCAGGCTGGCCCGGATGCGCGCCGACAAGTCGATCTGGGCAAACTGCAGGCTGTCTCCAGCCAGCGCTCCCCGGGTCAGCTGCCAGGCACGCCAGCTCTCGCGCACCTCCGGAGATTCGACCCTGGCCAGCACGCGTCGTACTTCCAGCTCAGAGGCCTCGCCGTCCATCAGCGCGGACACCGACTCCTGCAACCTGTCTGTCATATCATCACCTCGCTGCTTCCGTTCACCTGCGCCTCGACTCGTCGACCAACGGCCTCGCGGGCACGAAAGATTCGGGACCTCACCGTTCCAACAGGGCAATCCATGACCACCGCGATATCCTCATAACTCAACCCGTCAAACTCGCGCAGGGTAAGGGCAGTGCGAAGATCCTCCGGCAATGCCCGGATGGCATTTTCCACCACGCTCCTGAGCTCTTCCCCATACAACATGTTTTCCGGGTTCTCGATACTCCGCAATACCGACTGGCCATCGTAGAGCTCGGTTTCGTCCACATCCACGTCACTGCTGGGAGGACGACGACCCCGAGCCACCAGGTGGTTCTTGGCCGTATTGATGGCAATCCGGTAAAGCCAGGTGTAAAAGGCGCTGTCCCCCCTGAACTTGGGCAGGGCCCGATAAGCCTTGATAAAGGCTTCCTGGGCCACGTCCTGCATCTCGTCGGCATCCCGCACGTAGCGAGAGACCAGGCTGAGAATCTTGTGCTGGTACTTCAGCACCAGGAGGTCGAAGGCCGCCTTGTCTCCTCTTTGCACCCGCTTTACCAGCTGCTGATCGGCATCAACGGTCGCCTTCATGGCACCTCCACCTGTTCTCAGCCGGCGCATTCCCAAGATAGACCATCGTCACGTCCATAAGTTCTGACTCAAGCACAATGAGCCACACATCATGACCAGGGTTGGTGCAAGAGGTTCCGCAACAGCCCCCACGGGGCGGATTGGACGCTATACTGTCGCCCGCGGCGGAGCGGCCCCGCTCGCCGCATTTACCGGCATATCCGCTGTTCGCCGAGCATAGCGACGCCGACAAAACGGAGCAAGCGCAGCCATGGGCCGCACTCATCAGCATGACGTCCTCATCGTTGGCAGCGGCGCAGCCGGGCTGACTGCGGCCCTCCAGCTGGCCCCGGCCATCCGGGTGGGCGTGCTCTGCAAGGGGGGGCCCGACGACAGCTCCACGCGGTGGGCCCAGGGCGGGATCGCCGCCGTGCTGGATGCCGACGACTCCATCGAGGCCCACATCCAGGACACCCTGGTCGCCGGAGCCGGCCTGTGTCAGCTCGATACGGTGCGGCAAACCGTGGAGCAGGCGGCGGCGGCCATCGACTGGCTGGTCGAGCTGGGCGTGCCCTTTGACCGACGGCAGGAAGATGGCAGGTTCCACCTCACCCGCGAGGGCGGCCACAGCCACCGCCGCATCATTCACGCCGCCGACGCCACCGGGCAGGCGGTCTCCGAGGCGTTGATGCGCCACAGTCGGCAAACCGACCAGCTGGAGCTGTTCAACCGGCGCATTGCCATCGACCTCATTGTCGACCGGGGCCGCTGCCAGGGAGTCTATGCCCTCAACCTGGACAGCGATCAGGTCGAGGTCTTCCAGGCGCGCTGTGTCATCCTGGCGACCGGCGGAGCCAGTCGGGCCTACCTCTATACCACCAATCCCGAGGGCGCCACGGGCGATGGCATCGCCATGGCCTGGCGCGCCGGCTGCCGAGTGGCCAACCTCGAATTCAACCAGTTCCACCCCACCTGCCTCTATCACCCCCAGGCCCGATCCTTTCTGATCAGCGAAGCGGTGCGCGGCGAGGGCGGGCGACTGCTGCTGCCCGACGGCGAGCGCTTTATGACCCGCTTTGACCCCCGGGGCGAGCTGGCTCCCCGGGACATCGTAGCCCGGGCCATCGACCATGAAATCAAGCGGCTGGGCATTCCCTGCGTCCATCTCGACATCAGCCACCGCCCCGCCCGGCAGCTGCTCCACCACTTTCCCACCATCGCAGCGCGCTGCCGGGAGCTGGGCATCGACATCACCCGGGAACCCATCCCCGTGGTGCCGGCAGCCCACTACACCTGTGGGGGCATCGTGGTCGATGCCAGCGGGCGCTCGGATGTCGACGGGCTGTATGCCATCGGCGAATGCTCCTTCACCGGCCTGCACGGCGCCAACCGCATGGCCAGCAACTCGCTGCTGGAATGCCTGGTCTACGGTCGGGCCGCGGCCCTGGACATCCGGCGCCGCCTGGCAGGACTGCCCCCGCCCCGGCCCGTCGCCCCCTGGGATGCCTCCCGGGTCACCGACTCCGACGAAGACGTGGTCATCAGCCACAATTGGGACGAACTGCGCCGCTTCATGTGGGACTATGTCGGCATCGTCCGCACCGACAAGCGCCTGCAGCGCGCCTGGCATCGAATTTCCCTGCTGCAGGGTGAAATCCAGGAGTACTACAGCAACTACAAGGTGAGCGGGAACCTCATCGAGCTGCGCAATCTGGCCATGGTGGCCGAGCTCATCATTCGCTGCGCCATGGCCCGGAAGGAGAGCCGGGGCCTGCACTATTCACTGGACTACCCGGAACCGCTGGACCGGGCTCTGGATACGGTGCTGACGCCGCCGGCCACCCGCCCCCGTCAGCCCTGAGTCACCACCGGCTCGACCCCTCCCAACCGCAGCACGGCCCTCAGCCTGCGCAGTGCACTGCGCTCCACCCGACCCGGCACCAGCCACAGGGTGGTCACCCTCCGGCCCTGGCTCAGGCGCAACACCACGACCGGTGGCCAGACCACGGCAGAGACCAGCCTGGCGGGCCCGCTGTGCTGCCGCCCCTCCAGCCACCAGCCCTCTCCCATGGCGTAGCGCACCGCCCGCACCGGCCCCCCGGCCCGAACATGGCGCCGCCAGGCAGCGGTCAGCCAGAGCAGCACTCCCAGCGTCACCGCCAGCGAGCCCGCCGGGGGCACCGGCAGCTGCCAGCCGGCCAGGCCCAGCAGTCCCGCCACCGCCAGCAGCCAGGTCGCCGCCAGAGCACTGGGTTCAGGCGCCAGCACCAGTTCCACGGTCGACATCGCGACTGAACTCCAGGATTTCACGGGTCAGGCTCGCCAGCGCCCGATCCTCGGGCTCTGCCCGCCCCAGCAGCCAGACGAACAGCTCGGTGTCCTCGCACTCCATCAGCCGGCGGTACAGGGCCTGTCTTGCCGGGGGCAGCGACGCGTAGCGCCCCTCGAAAAAAGGCACCAGAATGAGGTCCAGCTCCAGCATGCCGCGCCGGCTGGCCCAGTAGACGCGCTTGAACTCAGCATCCGAAACCATTAGCTTCCAGTCTCGCTTCAAATGGATCAACAGGCCGGCATTATACGCACGACCCGCGCCGCCCGACCTCCCCGGAGCTCAACCATGTCCGAATTGCCACCCTCCCCCTGGGGGGTCCTGGCCGAGGAGCTGGAGCAGGACCTCTCCACCCCCCTGGCTGAATCGCTGAACCACCCGCTGGTGACCCCCCTGAGCGACACCGCTGCGCTGCGCATTCAGGGCCAGCGCTGGCGCGAATTTCTCCAGGGCCAGCTTACCTGCGACGTGCGCGAGGCCCGCCCCGACCAGGCCCTGGCCGGGGCGTTTTGCACGCCCCAGGGACGCATGGTGGCCAATTTCCTGCTGGTCTGCGCCGAGGAGGACGACCACGCCTGGCTGCAGCTGCCCCGCTCGGTGGCGCCCGCGCTCCAGCAGACGCTGCAGAAATACGCTGCCTTTTCACGGGTCAGTGTCGAGCACGACCCCGAGCGCCTCGGCATCGGCATACTGCTGCAACCGGGCAGCCCGCCGCCCCCGCCGCTGGCCTCGCTGTCCCCGGGCAAGGCCCTGCACTGTCACCGGGCCGAGGACCACCTCATTCTACAGCGCGACGAGGCGGGCCACAGGCTCGAATGGTGGCAATCCGTCACAGCGGCACAGGAGAGCTGGCCCCCGCTGGCCGCGGCCCTGTCCCCTGCCCCGCCGGACAGCTGGCGCCTGCTGGACATCCGTGCCGGGCTGGGCCAGGTGGAGGCCGAAACCAGCGGCAGCTTTCTTCCCCAGATGCTCAACCTCGACCTGCTGGGCGCGGTCTCCTTTCGCAAGGGCTGTTACACGGGCCAGGAAATCATCGCCCGCCTGCATTATCGCGGCCAGAGCCGGCGCCGCATGCAGGCAGTGACCGGCCCGCTGGCCGCCGACCAGCCCCCACCCCGGCCGGGGCAGCGCCTGCTGGATGCCCAGGGGCGCTCCCAGGGAGAGCTGGTCCAGGCCGTGGTGGCCGCGCCCGGACGCTTCGAGGGGCTGGCCGTGGTCGCCCTGCCCCCCCCGACGGCGCTGACCCTGGATGAAGCGGGCACCGAAGTCCGGCTGGGGCCCCTGCCCTATGCTATAACTGAAGAGTGACCACGCCGGCTGCGATCGCGCCGTGGTCGAGGTTCTTCACCCAGGAGCAGGAAACCGCGGCATGGCCGATCTCGACGACATGGTGCAATCGGTGGGGGCGGACCTGCTCCACCGCATCGAAACGGATCAGCTGATCCTGCCCACCCTCCCCGAGGTGGCGCTGAAGGTGAGGGAAGCCGCCACCGATGCCGACATCGATGTCGCGGGGCTGGGCCGCATCATCGAGACCGATCCTGCCCTGTCGGCCCGCATCATCCGCGTGGCCAACAGCCCGCTGCTCCGGGCCAGCCGAGTGATCGAGAACCTCCACAGCGCAGTGGCCCGCCTCGGCATCCGCTACACCTGCAACCTGGTCACCAGTCTGGCCATGCAGCAACTGTTTCAGGCCACCTCCGACGCCGTGGATCAGCGACTGCGCCACACCTGGTCCCAGGCCACCGAGGTCGCGGGCATCGCCCATGTGCTGGCTCGGCACTACACCTCTCTCCAGCCGGATCAGGCCACCCTGGCGGGCATCGTCCACCGCATCGGCGTGCTGCCCATTCTCACCCACGCCGACGAGCACCGGCAGCTGCTCAAGGATGGCGAGGTGCTCGACGCCCTGATCGAACGGCTGCACCCCGGGCTGGGCCAGCAAATTCTGGAGGCCTGGGAGTTCCCGCCGGAGCTGGCCTGCGTGCCCCGGGAACACCTCCACTTCGAGCGCCGGCCCGACCAGCCCGACTACGCCGACCTCATCCTGGTGGCCAACCTGCAGAGTCTGCTGGGCAGCGAACATCCCCACGCCAGGCTGGACTGGGACCGCATCAGTGCCTTTGCCCGGCTCGGCCTCGCCGCGGAGCACGATGCCCCGGAAATGGTCGATCTCTCCGAGGAAATGGCCGCAGCTTCCGCTCTGCTGGGCTGACCGGGACTACTGGGGCAGGGCCCAGTCGATGGGCGCCAGGCCCCGGCGTTCCAGCCAGGCATTGGCGGTCGAGAAGTGGCGGCAGCCGAAGAAGCCCCGGTAGGCGGACAGGGGCGAGGGATGGGGCGCCTGCAGCACACAGTGGCGCTCCCGGTCGATCAGGCGGCCCTTCTTCCGGGCATGGCCGCCCCACAGCAGAAACACCAGCCCCTCCCGCTGCTCGTCCAGACAGCGGATGGCCTCGTCGGTAAACCGCTCCCAGCCCCGTTGCTGGTGGGAACCAGCCTGCCCCTGCGTCACGGTCAGCACGCTGTTGAGCAGCAGAACCCCCTGCCGCGCCCAGTGCTCGAGGCAACCGTGGCGGCTGACGGGCACGCCCAGATCCGCCTCCAGCTCGGCAAAGACATTGACTAGGGAAGGGGGTATCGCAACGCCCCGGGGCACCGAAAAGCACAGCCCCTGGGCCTGTCCCGGCCCGTGGTAGGGGGCCTGGCCCAGCAGCACCACCCTGGTCTGATCCAGCGGGGTCAGGTCAAAGGCCCGGAACCATCGATCCGGCGGGGGATGGATGACCCGCCCCGCCCGTCGCTCCGCCAGCAGGAAGCGCTTCAACTCCAGCATGTAGGGCTTGCTGAACTCTCCGCCCAGGCAGCGCCTCCAGGAGGTCTCCAGGCGCACCCGGTCCGGATCGATGTTCACCTCGGTCATGTCTCTGCAGCACTCTGGTTCAATTTCAGGGTGGGGTATGGAATCATGTCTGCTGACAAACATCGACCAGTCGGGGACCACAATGACTGACAAGCAAGACCAGCATCGCCCGGCCACCCCCTACGAGCTGCTCGGCGGCGAAGAGGGAGTGCGCCGCCTGGCGGAAGTGTTCTACGATGTCATGGATGAGTTGCCGGAGGCCCAGCCGATTCGACGCATGCACGCCGCCTGCCTGGACGAGATCAAGGTCCAGCTGTTCGAATACCTCAGCGGCTGGATGGGCGGGCCGCCCCTGTACGCCGAAAAATACGGCACGGTCTGCCTCACCGATCCCCACAAGCCCTACGCCATCGGCCCCGACGAGCGGGACCAGTGGCTGCACTGCATGGAGGTTGCCCTGGAGCGGGTCGGGGCCAGCGAGGAGGTCAGGACCATGCTCCGACAGCCCATGTTCCGGGTCGCTGACTTCATCCGCAACCGCGAGCACTCGCCGGGCAGCAACCCCAACCTGATCGCCAGCGGCTGACTCCCCCGGCCCTGCCGGGGCCGTCGGTGAACCTTTCCGCCTCGCCGCCCTCCAACCGGACATGGGCCTGAAGAGCTTCAAGGCTTCGGGCCCGACAGGGAAGGACCGGCAAGGGAGGAGAGCAGCGCCATGTCCATGCGACCCCATGAACGCATCGGTCGGGAGATCCTGGAAGCCGCTGACATCGAGGTCAATGGCGACCGCCCCTGGGATCTGCAGATCCACCACCAGGGTTTTTACCGACGCGCCCTGCAGCAGGGCACGCTGGGCCTGGGCGAGTCCTACATGGACCAGTGGTGGGATGCCCGGGCGGTGGATCAGTTCGTCGAGCGCTTGGTTCGCAGCGGCGTCGAGCAGCGGGTCAGCCACTGGCGCCACCAGCTTCAGTACGTCGTCGGCAACACCCTCCAGAACCTGCAGAACCCCCGCCGGGCCCGCCGGGCCGTCGCCGCTCACTACGACCTGGGCAATGACCTGTTCATGGCCATGCTGGACCCGGAGCTCAACTATTCCTGCGGCTACTGGTACCGGGCCGACAATCTGGCGGACGCCCAGCGGGACAAGCTGGAGCTCATCTGCCGCAAGCTCGCGCTGCAGCCCGGCCAGCTGCTGCTGGACATCGGCTGCGGCTGGGGCTCCCTGCTGCGCCATGCCGCCGAGCACCATGGCGTGCGGGCCATCGGCGTCACCCTCTCCGAGGAGCAGGCCCGCTACGCACAGGCCGCCTGCCGGGGCCTGGACGTGGAAATCCGCCTGCAGGACTACCGGGAACTGGAAGTGGTGGCCGACTGCATCGTCTCGGTGGGCATGTTCGAGCACGTCGGCCATCGCAACTATCGCCAGTTCATGGAAATCGCCTCGGCGTGCCTGGCAGAGGACGGCCTGTTCCTCCTGCACACCATCGGCAATCATCGCCACACCCTGGACAACGATCCCTGGATCAACAAGTACATCTTCCCCGACGGCGAGCTGCCCTCGCCCATCCACCTCACCGAGGCCATCCAGGACCTCTTCGACATTGAGGACTGGCACAGCTTTGGCCCCGACTACGACCGCACGCTGATGGCCTGGCTGGACAATTTCGACCGCGCCTGGCCACAGCTCGAGGGGCACTACGACCAACGCTTCTGCCGCATGTGGCGCTACTACCTGCAGTTCTGTGCGGGCCTGTTCCGCGCCCGGCGCCTGCAGCTCTGGCAGCTGGTCCTGTCCAGGGGGCGGCCGGGGGCCTACCGCGCGCCCCGCTGAGCACCGCCTCGCTCTTCACCTCGGTGCAGCACCAGCTCGGGCCAGGGCGGCTGCCCGGGAGCCTGGTAGGTGCGAAAACGGGTCAGCCCGGCATAGGGAACGGCGACTCGCGAGATGGCGCTCAGGGGCAGATCCAGCCAGTGACACAGCGTCAGCCGAATGACTGCCCCATGGGTGACCAGCAGCAGGTGCTCGCCAGCATGTCCGCGCTGCAGCCGCTCCAGCACCCCGGTGACCCGCTGCCGGAAATGCTGGATGGATTCCCCGTTGGGCGGTGTGACCTGCTCGGGGTCCTGCCAGAATCGAGCCAGCAGATCGCCGTGCTGACGAGCCACCTCGGCATGGGTTTGTCCCTCCCAGTCGCCGAAGTGAATTTCCCTGAGATCGGGCTCCACGGTCAGGGGCAGGCCCAGGGTGGTCGCCTGCTGTCGGGCAAAGCGCAGACAGCGCCGCATGGGCGAGCTGACGATGCGCTGCCAGCCACCCAGCCCCGACAACGCCCCGGCCATGGCCTCCAGGCCACTGTCCAGCAGGGCCACATCGGTGGAGCCACGAAACATCTCGCCCCCCTCACAGCGACCGTGGCGCAACAGATCGAAGGTCGTCACCCGGAGGTCAGCCATGGCTGACCTCCGCCTCGGCAAAGGTGGCCATGTCGGCATGCAGGGCCAGGGCCGCCTGGAGCAGGGGCAGGGCCAGGGCCGCCCCGCTGGCCTCTCCCAGACGCAGGTTCAGGTTCAGCAATGGCCGGGCCGACAGCGCCTCCAACAGGGCCCCGTGTCCCTGCTCTGCCGAGCAGTGGGAAAACAGCAGCCAGGGGCGTGCCCCGGGGTGGAGAGCCACCGCCGCCAGGGCCGCCGCCGTGGTGATGAAGCCATCCACCAGCACTGCCACGCCGCGCTGGGCCGCTCGCACATAGGCCCCGGCCAGCGCGACCAGCTCCAGCCCTCCCACGCAGCGCAATACCTCATCCGGGCGATCGGGGCCACAGCCATGCCGCGCCAACGCCTCCTCGACCACCCGCCGCTTGCGGGCCAGACCGGCATCGTCCACGCCCGTGCCGCGGCCCACCAGCCCGGCCACCGGCAGGCCGGTCAGGGCCGCCGCCACAGCCGCTGCCGCCGTCGTGTTGCCAATGCCCATCTCCCCGCCGATGATCAGCTCACAGTCGACGTCGGCATCCACCCAGTCCCGCCCCACGGCCAGTGCGGCGACATATTGCTCAGGGGTCATGGCCGGCTCCCGGAGCAGGTTGGCCGTGCCCGCCGCCAGGCGACGATCCACCACCGCCGCCAGCGGCTCCAGCTCCGTTACCGTGCCCACGTTGATGACCCCGAGCTCGGCTCCCAGACGGCGGCACAGCACGCTGATCGCCGCTCCGCCGCGAGAGAAGTTGCGCACCATCTCCGCCGTGACCGCCTGGGGAAAGGCCGACACCCCCTCGGCCGCCACCCCGTGGTCGGCAGCAAAGACGCCCACCCGTACCCGTTCCAGGCGGGGGCGTTCCCGGCCCTGCAGCCCCGCCAGGGTCACCGCCAGGTCCTCCAACTCCCCCAGGGAGCCGGGGGGTTTGGTCAACTGCTGCTGTCGCCGTCTCGCCGCCTCGGCTGCTGCGCCATCCACGGTTGCTGCCGGCTCACTCAACCAGCCCCCCGCAGTTCTGTCCTTCTTCACCCGGTTCTCCACGGTTCACATCGCCTGCAGCGCCGGCCCCTTTACAACTTGGGGCAGGCCCGCCACCACCCATACCACCCGGCCGCAGCGCCGAGCCAGCGCCTGATGCAGCCGGCCCATTTCGTCGACGAAACGCCGGGACAGCGGATCCGCCGGCACCACGCCCTGCCCCACCTCGTTGCTGACCAGCAGAACGGGGCCGGCCAGCCCGCCGAGGCAGTCCAGCAGCGCCTGTCGCTCCCGCTGCCAGTGCGATTCACCGGCCAGCAGCAGATTGGTCGCCCACAGGGTCAGGCAGTCCACCACCAGCTGGCGATCCGGCCGGGCCAGACGGGTCAGGCAGTCGGCCAGGGCCAGCGGCTCTTCGACCGTCTGCCAGCCCGCATCCCGCCGGCGGCGGTGATGGTCGATCCGGGCCGCCATCTCCTCGTCCCCGGCCTCGGCCGTGGCCACGTAGACCGGCTGCAGCCCGCTGGCCAGCGCCTGGCGCTCCGCCAAAGCACTCTTGCCACTGCGGGCGCCGCCCAGATAGAGTTCCAGCCCGTTCACAGCTCTTCTCCGGACTCGCGTATACTTCACCCGATGCGGCCGCGGCCAGCCCGGGCCCCCAACTTCCCTGATCAATGGAGCGCAACCATGGGCCATCGACTGTCAAAAATCTACACGCGCACCGGTGACGATGGCACCACCGGCCTGGGCGATGGCTCGCGCATTGCCAAGGATGCCCCGCGGATGATCGCCATCGGCAGCGTCGACGAACTCAACGCCCAGCTGGGCGTACTGATGGCCGAACTGGCCGAGGACGACGATCTGATGCCGCTGCTGACCGATCTTCAGCACGATCTCTTCGACCTGGGCGGCGAGCTGTCCATCCCGGGATACACCATGGTGACCACCGAGCGAGTCACCGAGCTGGAAGAGCAGCTGGACCGGCTGAACGCCGACCTGCCGCCGCTGAAGAACTTTATCCTCCCGGGCGGCTCGCGCAGCGCGGCCCTCTGCCATGTGGCCCGCACCATCGCCCGGCGGGCCGAGCGGGACCTGGTCAGCCTGTCCCGGGACAGCGAGGTCAACCTGGCGGCCCGCCACTACCTCAACCGGCTGTCCGACCTGTTCTTTGTCCTCGCCCGCATCCTCGCCCGTCGGGACGGGGGCAGCGAAGTACTGTGGCGCCAGCCCCGGGGCTGAGCCGCCGTGACTGCCCCCGACGGGTTTCCGCAGCGGGTATGGCAGGTCGTGGCCACCCTCCCCCCGGGACGGGTGGCCAGCTACGGCCAGGTGGCAGCCTGGGCCGGGCATCCCCGCGCCGCCCGCCAGGTGGGCCGGCTGTTGAGCCGCCTCCCCGCCGACACCCGGCTGCCCTGGCATCGGGTGGTGGGCGCCGACGGCGGCCTCCGCAATCGCGGCGAGGGCGCACTGCTACAGCGCCGCCGGCTGGAGGCCGAGGGCGTGGGCTTCAATGGCCAGCGGGTACTCCCGAAGCACCGCCTGTCCCCCGATGTTCCCGGTACAGCAGCAGACAGCACAAAGTGATGGCGGGCAGGCCCAGCAGGGTGGTATAGACAAAGAACAGCGGGTAATCCCAGGCGGCGACGATGACGCCCGAAAATCCGCTCAACAGCTTGCCGGGCAGCGTCATCAGCGAGCTGAACAGCGCATACTGGGTCGCGGTGTAGTCGCGATTGGTCAGGCTGGACAGATAGGCAATGAAGGCCGCATTGGCCAGCCCGCCCCCAAAGTTGTCGGCGCTGATCACCAGGGCCAGCCAGTCCAGCCGGGGACCGGCCAGGGCCAGCTGAATAAAGAGCAGATTGGTCACTGCCACCAGCACCGCTCCCAGCAGCAGGGGCCGCAGCACCCCATAGCGAACCACCAGGGCCCCTCCGGCAAAGGTGCCAAAAATGGTCATGGCAAAACCGTAGACCTTGCCAATGCTGGCGATTTCCGCCTTGCTGAACCCGAGCTGGAGATAGAACGGATTGGCCAGAATGCCGATGGCGATGTCACTGATCTTGTACAACCCCACCAGGGCGAGGATCAACAGAGCCATCCTCCAGCCCTGGCGCCGGAAGAACTCGGTAAAGGGGGCCACGATCGCCCGCCTCAGCCAGTGGCCCTCCCCGGCGCCCTCCCTGCTGACGGCCTCCCTCCCACTGGGCTCGGCCACCAGCAGAATGGTCAGCAGGCCGACCCCCATCAATGCGGCCATGCACAGGTAGGCGGTGCGCCAGTCAGCGAACTGAGCGAGGTAGAGGGCCCCGGCCCCAGCCACCAGCAGGGCACAGCGATAGCCCAGGATGTAGCCCGCTGACAGCGCCCCCTGCATGGCGACCGGCGCCAACTCGATGCGGAAGGCATCGATGGCCACGTCCTGGGTCGCCGAGGCGAAGGCGATCCACACCGCCAGCGCCGCCACCAGCGGCAGAGCCCGACCGGGCTCGAGCCCGGCCATTGTCCCCAGGCCGGCGGCAATGCCGAGCTGGGCCAGGACAATCCAGCTGCGGCGCTGCCCCAGCCAGCGCCCCAGCCAGGGCAGGCGCACCCGGTCCACCACCGGAGCCCAGGCCACCTTGACGGAATAGGCCAGCCCCACCCAGCTGAAATAGCCAATGGCCGAGACGGCCACCCCGGCCTCCTCCAGCCAGGCGGACAGGGTGGAAAAAATCAGCAGATAGGGCAGGCCGGCGGCGAAGCCCAGGGCCAACATGACCCGCACCTCGGGCTGCAGATACACGCCCAATGCCTGTCGCCAGCTCGGCAGTGCCGTTGTCTTCATCATGTCTCCAGCCCCGCCCTGCCCCGGGAGGGGCGAGGCGGCAATGAGTGAACCCGGCGGGCAAAGCGCCGCGGATTTTGGCAACATGCTCCCGTTTGGCAACCCTGTGAGAGCGACCTACCATGAGCTGCCTGCTGGAAGTCATCGACCTGCACAAGCGCTTCGGTGCCCTCGAAGCCGTTGCGGGGGTGTCCTTTGGCATCCGCCCAGGGAGCTGCTTCGGCCTGCTGGGACCCAATGGCGCCGGCAAGACCACCACCATCGAGATCATCGAGGGCATCCAGTCCCCTACCTCGGGACAGGTGCTGTACCGCGGTCGCCCTCGGGGCGCCAGCTTCGCCGAACAGGCCGGCATCCAGTTTCAACATACGGCGCTCATGGATCACCTCACCGTCGGCGACGTACTGACCCTGTTCGCCAGCTTCTATCCCCACACGCTGCCCCGTCAGAGGCTGGTGGAACTGTGCCAGCTGCAGGATTTCCAGCACCGCGAGGCCAACAAGCTCTCGGGTGGACAAAAACAGCGGCTGCTGCTGGCCCTGGCCCTGATCAACGACCCGGACATCGTCTTCCTCGACGAGCCCACCACCGGCCTCGATCCCCAGTCCCGGCGCAATTTCTGGCAGCTGATCCAGACCATCCGCGAACAGGGCAAGACCGTGGTGCTCACCACCCACTACATGGACGAGGCAGAGCTGCTCTGCGACGAGCTGGTCATCATGGACCATGGCCGCATCATCGCTCAAGGCAGCCCGGAGGGTCTGTTGCAGCAGCACTTCCCCTGGCGCAGCATTCACCTGCCCGAACGGTTGTCCCGACAGGTGCCGGCCCTGAGCGAGGTGGAGCGGATCCAGCGCGCCGAGGGGCTCGAGCTGCGCACCACCTCGGTGGAGCGCACCCTGCAGCAGCTGCTGTCCCACCAGTTGGATCTGTCCGAGCTCCAGGTGCGCAGCCCCACCCTGGATGATCTATTCATTGCCCTGACCGGCCACGCCCTGCGTGAATGAGCCCACTCCCAACCGGATTCCGCTTCCATGAAGGCATTTCTGGCGCTGCTGCACGCGCGCAACCTGGAATTCTACCGAGACCGCGCCGCCCTGTCCTGGGCCCTGGTGTTCCCGCTGCTGATCCTCGTCGGCTGTGCCGTCATCTTTGCCGAGCCCGACGACCACGTGTTCACCGTCGGCCTCCACGGCGACAGCCAGGCCCTGCGCCAGCAGGAAGCCCTGGACCGGCCCTACCTCCAGCTCATCGACTACGACGACCTGGACCGCGCCCTCCAGCGGGTGGGGCATCACCAGCTGGACCTGCTGCTCAGCAGCACCGGGCAGGGCCGCTATTGGATCAACCCCGAATCGGCCCGCGGCCGCGCCGCCCGGGACAGCCTCGCCGCGGACCTGACCGGCTTCAAAGCGGGCCAGCTCAGCGGTCAGCGCATCCGCTATGTCGACTGGGTGCTGCCCGGCGTACTGGGCATGAACATCATGTTCGCCGCCCTGTTCGGCGTCGGCTATGTCATCGTTCGCTACCGCCAGAACGGCGTGCTCAAGCGGCTCCAGGCCACGCCCCTGACTCCGCTGACCTTTCTGGCTGCCCAGACCACCTCCCGCCTGCTCATTGTGCTGGCAGTCACCGCGGTCATCTTCATCGGCTGTGAGTGGCTGCTCGATATCCTGGTACTCGGCAGCCGCTGGCTGCTGCTATGGATCGCCCTGGCCGGTGCCCTGGCCATGGTCGCTCTGGGGCTGCTGATCTCCAGCCGGGTGGCCAGCGAGGAGCTGGCGGGGGGACTGCTCAATGTGACCACCTGGCCCATGCTGCTGCTGTCCGAGGTCTGGTTCAGCCTGGATACGGCGCCGAACTGGGTGCAGCAACTGTCCGGCCTGCTGCCGCTGACCCACGTGGTTCACGCCGGTCGGGCCGTCATGGTGGAGGGGGCGGGCTGGGCGGAGGTGGCGCCCCATCTGCTGGCGCTGGGGGCGATGACCGCCCTGATGCTGGGCAGTGCAGCCTGGCTGTTCCGCTGGCACTCCGGCCGCTGAGCTCAGTCGCGAAAGTTGACGAACTGCAGGGGCTGGCCCAGGGACGCCTCCCTCAACAGGGCAATGACCTGTTGGAGATCATCCCGCTTCTTGCCGCTGACCCGCACCTGGTCGCCCTGGACCTGGGTCTGGACCTTGATCCGGCTGTCCTTGACTCTGCGCACGATCTGGCGCGCCAGCTCCTGGTCCAGACCGTGCTTCATTTCCACCTGCTGGCGCAGCTGGCGGCCGCTGGCCTCGACCTTGCCCGCCACCATGGCCAGCGGATCAATGCTGCACCGGATCAGCGCCGCCCGGAGCATGTCCAGCATCTGCTCCAGCTGGATGTCCGCCTCGGCGGTCAGCGTACAGTGGTGGCCCTCCCGCTCGAACCCTGCCTCGACCCCCTTGAAGTCAAAGCGGGTGTCCACCACCCTCTGGGCCTGGTCCACAGCATTGGTGAAGGCGTGCAGGTCCACCTCGGATACAATGTCAAACGACGGCATGTCCGTCTCCCGGTCCCGGGGCAGCCCTCTGCCACCCCACTGTGACTGAATGCTGGCTCGCTGGTACCCGTCCATGCACACCGATGCCGCCAACCCGGCCCATCATAGCCCGCCCGCCCTGGACTGGCATGTCCTCGGGGCCGGCGCCATCGGCGGGCTGATCGCTGCCCACCTGGAGCGCCAGGGCCAGCCCACCGGGCTGATTCTGGCCTCTGCCGCGGCCCGGGCTGCCTACCCTCGGGCCGGCCTGACGGTGAGCCCCCCGGAGCCCTGCCGCCATCCCTGGCGGGCCCGCCCCGCCCCCCTGCTCGCCGGGGAGCTGTCCCGCCACAGCATTCGCCGCCTGCTGATCGCCACCAAGGCCCACCAGACCCTGGGTGCCCTGGCCCCCCTGCTGCCGGCCCTGGCCCCCGACGCCCTGGTCGTGTTGCTGCAGAACGGCATGGGGGTCATGGAGCGCCTGCGCAGCCTGCTGCCTCCGCCGATGCAACTGGTGCAGGGAACCACCACCGAGGGCGTCTGGCGGCGCAGCCGCTTTGAGCTGGTCCACGCCGGCCGTGGTCAGACCCTGCTGGGCCCGGCCCGGGCCAGCTGGAGGGCGGTCGACACCGTCGTCCACTGCTGGGCGAAGGCCAACCTGACCACCCGCTTCGAGGCCGCCATCGAGGCCCCCCTGTGGCGCAAGCTGGCGATCAATTGCGCCATCAACCCCTACACCGCCCTGCTGCAGTGCCGCAACGGCGAGCTGCCCGACCACCCCGAGTGGCGGGCCGGTCACGGGCAGGTGCTGGCAGAGCTCACCGCCCTGCTCCAGGCCCGGGGCCGGCCCGCCGAACTGCTAGCCGGCATCGAGGAAGAGCTGCGCGGAGTCATCGCCGCCACCGCCGCCAACCACTCCTCCATGCTGCAGGACCTGCGCCGGGGCGCCGTCACCGAGATGGATCACCTCAACGGCTACGTGGTACGGCAGGCCCGGCGCCTGGGCCTGCAGGTTCCCGAGAACCAGCGCCTGGCCCGGGCCATTCAGCGCCTGTCCACCGGAGAACCTGAGCGGCCCGAGCCCTGACCCCGGCGGCTTTTTGCGCACGACCCGGCGCCGCCCCCGGCCCTTCGCCGCCGGAGCTCTACTTGACAGACTGCCGGGCAGGTCAGAGAATGCGCCTCCCTGTTCAGGTGCCTGAATGCTGGCCAACGGCCCGCTGCAGTTCAGGTTAAATGGGAAGTCCGGTGTGTCCCCGCAGCCATCGCTTGCTGCGCAACGACCAGTCCGGCGCTGCCCCCGCAACGGTCACCGCTCCCGCGGAAGCCCGATACCAGCCCGAACAGACAACGGCGATGATGCGGAGGGCGTCATCCGTGGCCGCAGGTTCGTCTGGCATCCACGACCCCCTCCCTCATTCGTTTGACTGCTCCCTGCAAAACGAAATGAGGTATTCCATGCACCCATATCCACCCCGGCCCCTTGGCCACCGGCGCACGGCCCTCGCCCTGCTGGTGAGCGCTGCCGGCAGCCTGGCCCTGGCCGATGCGGGCCGCGACATCGAACAGACCCTGGTCACCGCGACCCGCACCGAACAGCCCCTGCACGAGGTCATGGCCCCCGTCACGGTGATCACCCGCGAGGACATCGAGCGCATCCAGCCCCTGGACGTCATGGAACTGCTGGAGCAGGCTCCGGGCGCCAGCCTCAGCCGCACCGGCGGCTATGGCGCGGCCACCTCGCTGATGCTGCGGGGCAACAGCAGCGGCCACACCCT
>Ga0209487_1000577_pt1 | contig 32830 bp, 31 predicted proteins | sample Poulit2012_FD_187524 | JGI IMG/M metagenome (GOLD analysis project Ga0209487, IMG submission 187524) | Agricultural soil microbial communities from Georgia to study Nitrogen management - Poultry litter 2012 (SPAdes) (version 2) | ecosystem: Environmental > Terrestrial > Soil > Agricultural land...
TAACCTGCTTCTGGAATAGAAATACCGAGATCAGTAGACACTTCAGGCAATAGCCCCATAATCACAAACTCGCCAATGCCAATGGCAAAGCTGCCGAGGGCAAGGGCGAGGACGGGGATATAAAATGCCTGTAAGCGGGAGCTAGCCGCAGGTTGTAGAGAAGAAGATGACATAGCAAACTCAATAAAAATAGGGTGGGCGATGGTCGAAGATTAGACGATAAGGTTTATAGGCTTCACAGGCTGTGCGCCGATAGTAGCTGACGAAACCCACGACGATAAAACGCCCAACCATTGATGCCAGCAGCTATGTTGCCCACTAGCACACCATAGTAAACGCCGTTCATGCCCCAAAGGTGGGCACCTACAGCGACACAGGGCAAATAAAACGCAAACAGCCTAAGAATAGAAATCACTACCGCTCTCATGGGCATTCCTAAAGCATTGCACACCGATACCATCAAAATGCACACACCAATGGCGCTATAACTGATGGGCACCCATAGCATATAACTGGCTAAGTAGGTGGCCGTGTCCGCATCCTGTGTGAGCGCAGATACCGTCCACGGGCGCAATGCCAGCCACACTAAAGCGATAATGGCTTGGGATAACAAAATGAAGCGTGCCGCTAAACGCACTAGCTGGTGTGCTGTGGTGAGCTGTTTAGCACCTAGCATATGGCCCAACATGGGCGGCATCGACATGGTGAGTGCCAACACCATAACGATAGAAAACATTTCTAAGCGCGAGCCTAAGGCCCAGGCGGCAACCGCTGCGGAACCAAAAGCAGCCACAATACGAGTAGCTAACAAGGCAGCGATGCCTGGCATCAGTTGGCTTAGCATAGCCGGTAAGCTAATTTGCGCAATATCACGCAAAGCGTTGTGAATGTTTAAGCCTTGGAACTGGAACAACAGCCAATGGCGGCGGCCCAAGCGGGTAAACAATAGGGTGCCTGTGATAATGCATGAAGTAATGGTGGCATAGGCAGCACCGGGTAAGCCCAAATCCAGGACAAAAATAAAAATAGGATCCAACGTCATATTTAGCAAGCTGGCAGCCACCATGATTAACCCTGGCAGCTTAGTGTCGCCATAGGCGCGGCTAAGGCTGGTGCCAAAATATAAGAAGGCATGAGCCCAGCTACTTATCAGCCAAGGCAGCCAATAACTGTCTGTGTAAGGAAAGAGGCTTTCTTCTGCGCCTAGCCCATGCAGCACAGGCATTTTAATCAGCCAAATAACGAGCACTAAAGCCGCCATAACACTGCCGCCGATGATCAAAACCAGGGCGCTGAGCTGTTTGGCGTAATGGCTTTGTTTAGCGCCCAATGCGCGTGAAATTAGCGCAGTAGCGGCAATGCCCACACCCACTTGAAACCCCACCATAAGTTGATTGATAGGCATGGTAAAACCCATGGCTGCCAAGGGTTCGGTGCCGAGTAAGCTAATAAAAAAGCTATCCACTAACTGAAAGCTCATTAGGGCAAAAACCCCTAATAGCATGGGCCATGTCATGGATAATAAATTACGAGCGAGGCTTTGGTTTTTGAGCATGAAATCGCTATAGCAACAATAAAATAGGGCGTGAATCCGCAGGAGCGTACTATAGCACAACTGCATAAGCTTAGAGACGCTAGGCCAGCGGAACATCTCGGAATTTATTTGCTATAGTGTTTGCTGCTTGACGGGGTGCCGGTAAAACCGGTTGAGAGCAGCTGTTAGTTTGCAACTCGTTGAACCTGATCCGGTTACCGGCGTAGGGATTCAAGCGCGCTTTCTCTATGCTTGCCCACAGCTGTGTTTCTGGAAATTTATTTAGCTAGGAGAACAGCCATGGGTTTTCGTTTTCAAGATTTAAAAGCAGCACACGCAGCAGAGTGGCAAGCTTATACGGAGCATGCCTTTGTACGCCAGCTAGGCGAGGGCACCCTTAGCGATGATGCTTTCAAACACTACCTCAAACAAGATTATCTCTTCTTGCTCCACTTTGGCCGCGCCTATGCGCTTGCTGTGTACAAAAGCCAGAACCTTGAAGACCTGCGCCACTCACTTGATGGCCTAAAAGCCATTTTAGATATGGAGCTACAACTTCATATTGAATACTGCCAAGAGTGGGGGATTTCGGAAGAAGAGCTTGCTCAGCTTCCTGAGGCTCGCGCTACCTTGGCTTATACGCGCTATGTATTTGATGCCGGCAGCCGTGGCAATCTGTTAGATTTGCACGTGGCCTTGGCTCCTTGCTTGGTGGGCTACGCAGAGGTGTCGCAGTTTTTGAGCCGTTACGAAAATACGAACCGCCATAACAATCCCTATGAAAAGTGGCTCTCCATGTACGAAAGCGATGCCTTCCAAGAAGCGGCAGAGCAAGAAGCCGCTTGGCTAGATAGGCGCTTAGCCAATATTTCCCAAGAGCGTTTTGATGAGTTATCTGTCATTTTTCGTGATGCCACACGTTTAGAAATTGATTTTTGGCAGGCGGGGTTAGATCAGGCGGAATAAATGTCCTTAAACAGGCCGCTGCATTTGCGGCCTGCTCGTTCTTTTGTAAAGCCTCACACCGATACCTATAAAAATTGTTAAGCTAAGCGTTTTTAATGCATTACATGGAACAAGATCTTATGCATATTGCCATTCTCACTTTTGTATTTTCCTTGCCTGGGTGCCGCTCCCTTAAAGAAAAGCGCCAACGTATTGGTGGTTTGCACGAGCGGTTAGGGCGCAACCCTTCCATAGCGGTGTGCGAAAGCAGCCATCAAAACAGCCATGATTCTAGCGAATGGTCTTTTGTGTTAGTGGCAAAAAGCCAACGGGAATTAGATGCCTTGTGTAATGATACGGAGAACAAAATTCAAAGCAGCGTGGATGCGCGTATTATGGATATTCATCGGGAAGTGTTATAGCCGCCTAAGCCGTTAGCACATTCTCAAGCATCGTTTTTTTCTTGTTGCGATAAATATAAAAAAACCCTATCGATGGTGGCGATGCGCTGAATGTTTTCTCGCTCGGCAAAGTAATACGCTAGTGCTTCTCTAGCCACGTGAGTTTTAGTGCTGCTGCGTTGCTCGCTAAGTTGCTCTAGCTGCTGCTGTATTTCTTTGCTTAGGCGAAGGGATATCCTAGTTGTCTCCTATTTGTAATACAAAATGTATTACATTGAGGGGCGTTTTCAAGTCATTCTTATACTTGAGGCAAAAAAAGCCCGGTCAAAAGACCGGGCTTTTCTTCTAGCGTTTAATCTTAGTGAGCTTGTGCCACTGCGATTTTTACGCCGTCCGCTTTTTCTTGATACTCTTCCATTTCGTGGAAGTTCATGTAGCGGTAGATTTCGCCAGACATAGAGTTAATTGTCTCAGCGTACTTCATGTATTCCGCTACTGTAGGCAGCTTACCTTCCACCGCAGCTACCGCAGCTAACTCAGCAGAGGCGAGGTATACGTTGGCACCTTGACCTAAACGGTTAGGGAAGTTACGGGTAGAGGTAGATACTACAGTGCTCTTCGGCGCCACACGTGCTTGGTTACCCATGCACAAGGAGCAGCCTGGCATCTCGGTGCGTGCACCTGCACGGCCGTAGATGTTGTAGTAGCCTTCATCGGAAAGCTGCTGCTGATCCATCTTAGTGGGGGGTGCAATCCACAAGCGGGTAGTTAAGGAACCACCTTCCACTTGCTCTAGCAACTTACCCGCCGCACGGAAGTGGCCAATGTTGGTCATGCACGAACCAATGAACACTTCATCGATTTTGTCGCCAGCCACTTCAGACAATAGTTTGGCGTCGTCTGGGTCGTTGGGGCAGCACACGATGGGCTCTTTGATGTCGCTCATGTTGATTTCGATAACTTCAGCGTACTCAGCGTCTTTATCAGCGCGCATGAGGCTTGGGTTCTCGAGCCACTCTTCCATTTTGCCAATACGGCGCTCAATGGTACGAGCATCGCCATAACCGTTAGCGATCATCCACTTCAACAAGGTGATGTTGGACTTCAAGTACTCGGTGACGCTTTCTTCGCTTAGGGTAATGGTGCAGCCCGCAGCGGAGCGCTCAGCGGAAGCATCAGAAAGCTCAAACGCCTGCTCAACTGTGAGGTGCTCAAGCCCTTCGATTTCAAGGATACGACCGTTGAAAACGTTGATTTTGCCGGCTTTCTCTACAGTCAAAAGACCGTCTTGAATGGCTTGGTAAGGAATGGCATGTACTAAGTCACGCAGGGTAATACCAGGCTGCATTTCACCGGTGAAGCGAACCAGTACAGATTCAGGCATATCTAGTGGCATTACACCAGTGGCTGCGGCAAACGCCACAAGGCCAGAACCCGCAGGGAAAGAGATACCCATGGGGAAACGGGTGTGGGAGTCACCACCGGTACCTACGGTATCAGGCAGCAACATGCGGTTTAACCAGCTGTGAATAATACCGTCACCAGGACGCAAGCTCACACCACCACGGTTCATAATAAAGTCGGGTAGGGTGTGGTGAGTTTCCACGTCAACGGGCTTGGGGTAAGCCGCGGTGTGACAGAAAGACTGCATCACTAAATCCGCAGAGAAACCTAAGCAAGCGAGGTCTTTCAACTCGTCACGGGTCATAGGACCAGTGGTGTCTTGAGAACCTACAGTGGTCATGACTGGCTCGCAGTACATGCCAGGGCGAACACCTTCTAGGCCGCAAGCTTTACCTACCATCTTCTGGGCAAGGGTGAAGCCTTTGCCGGTGTCAGCAGGTTGCTCTGGCTTGCGGAATAGTTCACTTGGCTCAAGGCCTAGGGATTCGCGCGCTTTAGCGGTTAAACCACGACCAATAATTAAGTTAATACGGCCGCCTGCACGCACTTCATCAAGTAATACTTGAGATTTGAGTTCGAAAGTGGAGAGTACTTCGTCGGTGCCATGCTTGGTGATTTTGCCTTCGTAGGGATAGATGTCTACCACATCGCCCATGTTGAGGTTAGAAACATCAGCTTCGAAGGGCAGAGCACCAGAGTCTTCCATGGTGTTGTAGAAAATTGGGGCAATTTTACCACCAATACATACACCGCCTGCGCGCTTGTTGGGCACGTAAGGAATATCTTCACCGGTGAGCCACAGTACAGAGTTGGTGGCAGACTTTCGGCTAGAACCTGTACCTACTACGTCACCAACATAGGCAACAGTGTGGCCTTTTTCTTTTAATTGGTTAATTAAAGAAATAGGACCAATTTCGCCTTCTTTATCTGCAGTGATGCCGTCGCGGCTGTTTTTCAGCATAGCGTTGGCGTGCAAAGGAATATCAGGACGGCTCCACGCGTCTTGCGCAGGGGAAAGGTCGTCGGTGTTGGTTTCGCCGGTCACTTTGAAAACAGTGATGGTGAGCTTTTCAGGCACTTCATTGCGCTGGGTAAACCACTCAGCATCTGCCCAAGATTGTAGAACTTCTTGTGCAAACTTATTGCCAGCTTTGGCTTTTTCTTCCACGTCGTGGAACGCATCAAACACTAGCAAGGTGTGCTTAAGTGCATCAGCAGCGATTTGCGCTAGGGCATCATCGTCTAAAAGCTGAATTAATGGCTCAACGTTATAACCACCTTGCATGGTGCCAAGTAAACGAGTGGCTTCTGCACGGTCGATTAATGGAGAGGTGGCTTCGCCTTTAGCGAGGTCCGCAAGGAAAGCAGCTTTTACATAGGCGGCTTGGTCCACACCGGGTGGAATGCGCTTGGTAAATAGCTCGATTAAGAAATCTTCTTCGCCCTTAGGTGGGTTTTTAAGAAGTTCAACCAGGTCGGCCACTTGCTGTTCGTTCAGCGGTTTGGCGGGAACGCCAAGAGCGGCACGTTCTTCTGCATGTTTGCGATAGGCTTCTAACACTAGATGTCCCTCGTTTCTGTCGGTGTTTTTATCTCATAAATGAGACAAAGGTAAGGGGTGAATTCCTTATTTTTCGGTGGGCAGAGTATACCTGATTGCCCCACAGGGCGAAAGAGGGTGAGGCGGTTTAGGCAGCGCCCCTTTGGTTATTAAAACTTTGCGCCTTCAATCCTTCGATAAGACGAAGGAAATCTCATCCAACAATTGTTGCCTACCGTGCAACAATGTGTTGAGGGTTTGCCTGTTTTTCAGTATCAGCATGTTAGTTAGGATAGCCCACAGTTTTCAGACACACAGGGTTGCCGCTGTTTACTTGGGGCAATCTCTTCACTAACAGTATGAAAGAGGAAATTATGGCAAAGGTATTAGTTTTGTATCATTCCATGTACGGACACATTGAAACCATGGCACAGGCTGTGGCTGAGGGCGTTAAGCAAGTACCAGGCGCCGAGGTGGTGATTAAGCGCGTACCAGAAACAATGCCGGAGGATGTATTCAAGCAAGCAGGCGGCAAAACGGACCAAGCGGCACCTGTGGCGAGCCCAGAAGAGCTGGCCGATTACGATGCCATTATTTTTGGTGTGCCCACACGTTTTGGCAATATGTCTGCGCAAATGCGTAATTTCCTAGATCAAACTGGCGGCTTATGGGTACAAGGCGCTTTAGCGGGAAAAGTAGGAAGTGTGTTTGCCTCCACGGGCACCAAGGGTGGCCAAGAAATGACCATTACGTCTACTTGGACCACACTTGCGCACCATGGCATGCTGTTGCTGCCTTTGGGGTATACACACCCGAACTTGGGCGATATTTCTGAGGTCAACGGCGGTACCCCTTATGGTGCCACCACAGTGGCGGGTGCTGATGGTTCGCGCCAGCCCACGGAAAAAGAGCTTGCTATTGCACGCCACCAAGGTGAATTAGTTGCCAAAACCGCCGTGCAGCTACAGAAATAAACGAACCCAGCTCAGAGAGCCAGCCAGTGGTTGGCTTTTTTACTTATAAGGGTCAGAGTGCTCCGCAGTGGCGCGGCGAAAGCGCTTATAGCCCCACATATATTGCGATGGCGCTTGCGCAATCATGGCCTCTATGGTGCGGTTCATAGCAGTGGCTGCCACCGTCAGGTCTTGGTGATAAATAGCAGGGTCAGGCTCGCTAAAATGAATGTGATAGCCCTCAGCATTAGGTAGGCGCTCCGCCCAACCCATAAACACACGGGCGTTGGATTGTTGTGCCATGCGCGGGCCTAGGGTGCCTGTATAGGCAGGGATATGATAGAAAGGAGCAAACACACCACTGCCTTTGTCTGGTACTTGGTCGGGCAAAATAGCCGTAATCACGCCCCCCTTTTTTAACCGCCGAATCAAGCCCACAACACCGCGTGGGGTGGTGGGGTATAGGTGCGCGCCAAAGTGTTCTCGACCTTTGAGCATTAACTCATCCACCGCCTTAATTTTGGCTGGCTTATACATTACGTGAAGCTCAAAGTGACTGCTTACCCAAAAGTTAAGCACCTCAAACGCACCCAAGTGTGGTGCTAAAATAATAGCTGGCTCATTGGCTGCTAAAGTCTCTCGCAAAGGAGCATCGCCGCTTACTTGCTTCACCATGCTTAGCGCTTTGTCGGGATTAAACCAAAACCAACCCATCTCGGCACTGCCTTTGGCTGCTTCCACTAAGCTTTCGTAGGCCAACGCTTGCTGCTCAGCTTCATTTAAATGGGGGAAGCACAGCGCAATATTGGTTCGCGCCACATCACGAGTCCGATTTGAAAACAGGTTCATAATAAAGGCAACACGGCTCGCGAGGCCATGGTTGGCTCGCAGCGAAAGGGATGCCACGCCACGCAAGGCATTAAAAGCCAAAGCGCTTTTAAGCTTTTCAGAAAACGAAAGAGAGTCAGTCATTGAGTCTTGAGTTTGCAAATAATGGAGCAAATTATGCCTGTTCGTTGCGCTTAGGTATACTTTCGGCGCAATTAATGTTGGCCATAAGGATAATGTCATGAGTCAGGTGGATTTAACGCCCATCCATAGTTTTTTGCACTGTCCAACCCCAGAAGCTTGGTTGCAGTGGGCGCTTGAGCACCCTGAAATACTGCTGATTGACCATGCCCATTGTGAAAAGAAAGCTGCTTCCACCGCCATTAACCTTATGTTTAAGTACGCGGATAAGCAGCAGTTGCTTACCATGCTTAGCCAGCTGGCCCGCGAAGAGCTGCTGCATTTTGAGCAGGTTTTAAAAATCATGAATGAACGCGGAGTAACCTTTGGCCACTTGGTGCCATCGGACTATGCAGGCAAATTGCGCCAACACGTGCGCACCTATGAGCCGGCACGTTTGGTGGATATTTTGATTGTGGGCGGCATTATTGAAGCGCGCTCATGTGAGCGGTTTGCTGCTTTGGCCCCCATGGTGGATGAGGATTTAGGGCGTTATTACCGCTATTTACTTAAAAGCGAAGCACGACATTTTGAAGATTACCTGCACTTAGCACAGCTCTACGCCGAAGAGGACATTAGCGCACGGGTGCAGTTTTTCTTAGCCGAAGAGCGCAAGTTGGTGGAAGGCCCAAGCACAACATTTCGATTCCACTCGGGCGTGCCAGCAGCCTAGTGCAAGCCAATTTTTCCTTCCACTTTGTGCCCATGTTTAAAAAGATACAGGCCAGTGGCACTTGCCAGTAATCCAATAAATACAAGGTACCACGCCGGCGCCATGGGATTGGCCACCATTAAAGTTGTCACCACCAAAGGAGTGAGGCCGCCAAACACGGCGTAGGCCACATTATAGGAAAAAGAAATACCAGAAAAACGCACAGGCGCCGGGAAGGCGCGCACCATCACATAGGGCACGCCGCCCACAATGCCCACCACTGTGCCCATGAGCGCATAAAGCCCAAACAGCACCGGCAAGGAAGTGCCCGCGTATTGGTAAAAAAGAAAGGTGACCAAAGCGAATATAATCCCCGCCCAACTAAAAAAGCGGGCGCTGCCATACCGGTCCACTAAAGCACCACCAATAACGCAGCTGAACAACAAAAACAAAGTACCAAAAGCATTGGCAAGTAATGCCTCTAGCGCTGTATAGCCGTATTGTTTTTCCAAAAAAGTGGCGGTCATTAGGGTGGTGACCATAATGCCGGCAGACAACACCCAAGTAAGCAGTGCCGAAATAATAACCCCATGGCGATGCTCAGTTAGCACCGCTTTAACGGGCAGCACAGCGTGCTCTTGTTGCGCTGCTTTCATGGCCATAAACACAGGGGTCTCACTTAAAAAGCGGCGTAGGTACACGCCAATTAAGCCAAAAACACCGCCGAGTAGAAAAGGAATTCGCCACGCAAAGTGTTTAACTTCCTCGGGGCTAAACGCCCAATTAATGCCAGCTGCCACCAAGGAGCCAATCAAGATACCCAAGGTGAGCCCAGAACATAAAAAGCCTGTGGCCATGCCCACACGATTTGCAGGCACATGCTCAGCCACAAAGGTCCAGGCCCCTGGCACTTCTCCGCCAATGGCGGCGCCTTGGAGCATGCGCAGAAGAATCAAAAGAATTGGAGCCGCCACCCCTATGTGGGAGTAGGTGGGTAACAAGGCCATGCCAAGAGTGGCGGCAGACATAATAAATACTGAAAGGGCAAACATGCGCTTGCGCCCAATACGGTCACCAAAGTGCGCCATAATGATACCGCCAATGGGGCGCACCAAATATCCCGCAGCAAAAATGCCAAAAGTCTGTATCATCACCAACCACTCGGGCATTTCAGGGGGAAAAAACAAGGGCCCGAGCACACTGGCAAAAAATACAAAAATAATAAAGTCGTAAAATTCTAAAGCGCCACCGAGTGCGGCTAAGCCCAATACATGGAAATCCTTACGGTTGAGCGCCCGCTGGGAAACGTGCAAAGTGGCGGCCATGTCACACCTAAACCTTTTAGACTGTTGGAAAGCGCACATATTACATTAAGCCACGAAGGCAACAAGCTTAATTGCCCCAAGGAATAGCAAGGAGACACTGTGTATTTTGATGAGTTCGATAACCCTGACCTAGCGCTAGTCGCCCCCTTTATGCCCACGGATGAAGCCATGGCTCGGGCCCTGTTGAAGCTTGGCCAGGTGAACGAAAATGATGTGCTTTACGACCTCGGCAGCGGCGATGGCAGTATTGTGGTGCTAGCAGCTTCTGAGTTCGGTGCTCGCGGTGTGGGCGTGGAACTAGACCCAGTGCGTTTACGTGAAAGCCGTGAACTTGCGAGCCTCGCAGGGGTTGAACAGCGGGTGGAGTTTCATCAACAAGATTTGTTTGAAACCAACGTCAGCGCGGCCACAGTGGTGACCTTATACCTATTGCCCGATGTGCATGTGGCTCTTAAGCGCCGCTTGCTAGCACAGCTCGCCCCAGGTGCGCGCATATTGAGCCATTCCTTTAATCTCGGCCAATGGCGCCCAGATAAAACCATCGAAGCCGGTGGTTTGGGCCTTTATAAGTGGGTGGTTCCAGCTCAAGTGAGTGGTCGTTGGCAGTGGTACCAAGGCGAAAATCGTTATGAGGTGGCGCTAGAACAGCGTTTTCAAAAGCTTATCGGCAAAGCATGGTTGAATGGGGAAAATATCAAGTTAAGTACTGCCATCATTCGTGGTCGTAGGCTAACGCTAGAGCTAGAAGGTGAGGCGGGGCGACAACGCTTTGTGTTTCGTTATGTTAATCCGCAGCAGCTTCAGCCCACAGGAGGAACCGAGGCCACTGCGGCTACGTTAACTATGGCGTGATAGGGAAGCGCTCAAGGGCGAAGGGGGCCCCGGGTTTGATTATGATTTGCCAGCCAAACTCGCCCCAGTCGCCGAGCACCCAACGTTGGCCATTGCCCGTGCTTAAGGGCACATGGTGTACATCGGGCCTATGAGTGTGGCCATGGATTAGCTGATGCACGCCCTTGGCCTCCATTTCGCGCACCACCTCTTCAGGTGTCACATCCATAATATTGTCTGCTTTGTTGGCGTTGCTTTGCTGGCTTTGCATACGCATCATCTGGGCAATCATGCGTCTTTCTTGCAGGGGCTTAGCAAGCATCATTTGTTGCCATTCAGGGTTACGTACCTGCTCACGAAAAGCCATGTACTTTTCATCTTTAGTGCACAGGCTGTCACCGTGCATAAGCAAAGTGGGCGTGCCGTACAAGTCCACCACGGTACCTTCGTTTAGCAGCTCGCCGCCTGTGGCACGAGCAAAATCCTCGCCAAGCAAAAAATCCCGATTGCCGTGCATAAAATAAAGCTGGCTGCCTGCGTCGCTAAAGGCGCGGAAAGCCGCTATGGCAGCAAGGTTAAACTCACTGTCATCATCGTCGCCAATCCAGGTCTCAAAGAGGTCGCCGAGCACGTAAAGCGCATGGCACTGGCCAGCATGTTGTTGCAGCAGCTGCTCGAGTGCTTGCAAATGCTCAGGGCGGCTTTCATCCAAATGCAGGTCTGAGATAAACAGTATATAGCTCATAAGTTCAACTATTCAGCAGAGTCAACACGGGTAATGCTATGAATGATAACAGGGGTTCTTGGCACGTCAGGGGCAGGGTAGCCACTGAGTGCAGCTCGGCCTGTGGGAGTGGCGCTAATGGCATCCACCACATTCATGCCTTTGGTTACTTTGCCAAACACGGCATAGCCCCAACTTGCCGGGTGGCCAGCGTGGGTGTGGTTAAGCGAAGGATTATCCACAGTGTTAATAAAAAACTGACTGGTGGCGGAGTGAGGGTCATTGGTGCGCGCCATCGCTAAGGTGCCACGGGTGTTTTTTAACCCATTTTGCGCCTCATTTTGAATGGGGGAATAAGTTTTCTTACGCTGGTGGTTAGTGGTAAAGCCGCCACCCTGAATCATAAAACCTGGGATAACCCGGTGAAAAATCGTGTTCTCATACCAGCCTTCATCGGCGTAGCGCAGAAAGTTTTCCACAGAGATAGGTGCATCCTGTGCAAATAGCTCTGCCTCGATGTTGCCTTCAGAAGTGTTGATGACAATACGCACATTGTCTGCTATCGCTAGGTTTGAAAAGAGGCTGAGCAAAGTGGCAAATAGTAATTTTTTCATGGCTGCAAAAAGGGTAGTAGTAAAGAAAACAGCCGCACTGTGGCGGCTGTCAGGTAATGCGAGTTAGTCTTCAATAAGCGTTGCTTTTTCAATAATCACCGCTTCGCGGGGCACATCTTGGTGGAAGCCGTGGCTGCCCGTGGGCACACCCTTAATTTTCTCCACCACATTCATGCCTTCAACTACGCGACCAAACACCGCATAGCCCCAACCATCTTGGCTGCGCTCTTTATCCAAGAAATGGTTGTCGGAAACGTTGATAAAGAACTGCGCAGAAGCAGAGTGTGGGTCGCTGGTGCGAGCCATAGCAATAGTGCCAACAGTGTTAGACAAGCCATTGCCCGCTTCGTTTTGAATAGGGTCACGAGTGGGCTTTTGGTCCATGTCTTCGTTAAAACCACCACCTTGAATCATAAAGTTGCTAATGACGCGATGGAAAATAGTGCCATCATAAAAGCCATCTTTAACGTACTGAACAAAGTTGTTAGCAGTGATGGGTGCCTTGTCCTCATCGAGCTCAATAACGATGTCGCCATAAGTGGTATTCAGTTGTACTTTCAACGGGGAGTCCTCCAAGCTTTGATTGCCAAGGCGTGCACTGTACACTAGCGCAACCGAAAACGGGAATTTTATTGGTGATAAAACCGCCGTTTGAGGGTGACGCTGGCGCCTTGATTGTTTATTTTGTCACATCAAGGCGTAAAATGCCGATTTTAACGGGAAACTGGGAACACTTTCACCAGTTTTTGACGCTATTTTCACAGGATTGCACAACACTATGACAGAGCGCGTGGATACCCCCACTAATTTTATTCGCCAAATTATTGATAAAGATATTGCTGAAGGAAAGCACACAAAAATTATTACCCGTTTTCCACCAGAACCCAACGGCTACTTACACGTGGGGCACGCTAAATCCATTTGCCTCAACTTTAATATTGCCCGTGATTACCAAGGCGATTGTCATCTGCGTTTTGATGACACCAACCCCAGCAATGAATCCTTAGAGTATGTGGAGTCCATTAAGGACAACGTGCGTTGGTTGGGAGGCGAGTGGGATGGCCCCGTGCGCTATGCGTCAGATTATTTCGATGAACTGTATGAGTGTGCGGTGAAGCTAATCAATGCGGGCTTAGCTTATGTGGACAATCAAAGCCCAGAAGAGATTGCCGAATACCGAGGTAACTTTACCACGCCTGGCCGCAACAGCCCCTACCGTGAGCGGCCTGTGGCAGAAAACCTACAGCTCTTTGAAGACATGCGCGCTGGCAAGTTTGAGCCTGGTAAAGCGGTGTTGCGAGCCAAAATCGACATGGCTTCCCCCAATATGAACCTGCGCGACCCAATTTTGTACCGCGTGCTCAATGTGCCTCACCACCAAACCGGTGATAAGTGGTGCATTTATCCCATGTACGATTTTACTCATCCCATTTCAGATGCCATTGAAGGCATCACCCATAGCTTGTGTACGCTTGAGTTTGAAGCCCATCGCCCCTTGTATGATTGGGTGCTCGATAGCCTCGAAGGGTTGCACGAGTTTCCGAGCCGCCCGCGCCAGTATGAGTTTGCGCGTCTTAACCTTAACTACACAGTCACCAGTAAGCGTCGCTTAAAGCAGCTGGTGGACGAAGGGATTGTGGAATCTTGGGATGACCCACGCATGCCTACTATCTCAGGCATGCGCCGCCGCGGTTATACCCCCGAAGCTATCCAGAATTTTTGCCAAATGATTGGCGTGGCGCGTGCCGATTCGGTGGTGGATGTGTCCATGTTGGAATCAGCGGTGCGTGATGACCTGAATAAAAACGCCCCCCGAGCCATGTGTGTGCTCAACCCTATTAAAGTGGTTATCACTAACTGGCCAGAGGGCAAAACCGAAATTCTTACCACAGCGGTGCACCCGCAAAACGAATCCATGGGCGAGCGCGAAGTGCCCATGAGTGGTGAATTATGGATTGACCGCGATGATTTCCGCGAAGAAGCCAATAAAAAGTATAAGCGCTTAGTGCTAGGCGGTGCTGTGCGCTTGCGCGGCGGCTACGTGATTACAGCCAACGAGTTTGAGCAAGATGCCGAAGGGAATGTCACCACTGTATATTGCACCTATGATGAAAATACCCTTGGTGTAAACCCAGAAGGTTATAAGCCGCGCGGGGTGATTCATTGGGTGTCCGCTGAGCACGCCGTGGATGCAGAAGTACGCCTATATGAGCGTTTATTCCTAGAGGCGAGCCCCGATAGAGCGGAGGGCGGCATGCTAGGCTCCGTTAACCCAGAATCATTAAAAGTGCTCTCAGGTTGTAAGGTGGAGCCGTCGGCGGTGGCAGAAGGCGCTGAGCGCTTCCAGTTTGAGCGTGAAGGGTATTTCTGCCACGACACGACCAGCACCCCTGAGGCACCCGTATTTAACTTAACTGTTAGTTTAAGAGAGTCATTTTAGTATTTGATTTGGCTGGGTATTCCCCAGCCATTTTTTTGCCTAGGTGTTACGGCACAACTATGCGATGAAGGAGACGCACATGGCGGCACTCGTACTGGTGGTGAACTGCGGTAGTTCGTCAATAAAATTTGCTCTTGTTAACCTAGGGGAGAGCGAATTTGTTATGGAAGGATTGGCAGAGCGCTTGGGCGAAACCGAAGCCAACCTCAAATGGCAAATTAATGGCACTAAAGAATCGATTACCTTGCCGCCCAAGGCAGACCATAAAGCAGCGCTGAGCCATATCTTGCCCAAAGTAGAAAAAGTAGCAGCCGCAGAGGGCAAACTTAAAGCCATCGGCCACCGTGTTGTTCACGGTGGCGAAAGTTTTACCCAAGCTTGCATCCTTGAAGAAGATGCCATTGCGGCCATCCGCAATACCGCCGCTTTAGCGCCTTTACACAATCCCGCCAACTTGCTTGGCATCGAAGCAGCTATGAAGCTGTTCCCATCATTGCCCCACGTGGCAGTGTTTGATACAGCGTTTCACCAAACCTTGCCTGATTATGCTTTCCGTTACGCGCTTCCAGAAAACCTGTACACAGAGCTAGGTGTGCGCCGCTATGGCTTCCATGGCACCAGCCACCGTTATGTGGTGGAAGAGGCCGCTCGCTTAGCCGGCAAATCCTTAGAAAACTCTGGTTGGTTAACTGCTCACCTGGGTAATGGCTGCTCAACCGCAGCAATTTTAAACGGCGAGAGCGTGGATACCAGCATGGGCTTCACTCCTTTAGAAGGGCTGGTAATGGGTACACGCAGTGGCGATGTGGACCCCAACCTGCACAGCTATTTGCACCGTGAACTTGGCTGGGACCTCGAAAAAATCGACCATGTGCTCAATAAAGAAAGCGGCTTGCTCGGTCTTTCAGGTGGCTTGTCCAACGATATGCGCAGCCTAGTAAAAGCGCGCGAAGAAGGCCACGAGGGTGCACGCTTAGCCATTGATGTGTTTTGCTATCGCTTAGCCAAGTCCCTTGCGGCCATGGCCTGTGCTTTACCCCGCTTAGATGGCATTATTTTTACCGGAGGCATTGGCGAAAACTCAGTGCTAATCCGTGAAAAAGTCGCGGAACACCTTGTGCTCTTTGGAGTGAGCATTGATGAAAAGCATAACCAAGAGTGTGTGGGCGGCAAGGCGGGTACGATTCACCGTTTAGGGTCACCGGAAGTGTGGGTGGTGCCCACCAATGAAGAGCGTCAAATCGCGTTAGAAACCCTAGCCTGCGCTCAAAAAAACAAATAGCGGTAGATAAGGAATAAATATGCAGATTTATTTTGTGGCACCCACAAGTTATGGCGCAGGCCTGACTTCTGTGTGCATGGGGCTAGTGCGTGTGTTAGAGCGCGGCGGCCTGCGTGTGGGGTTTTGCAAGTTGGTGGCGCAGGATGACGCCAAAAAAGGCGAACCAGAAAGCTCCACCACACTCATTAAAAATGTATTTGGTATTGATAGTCCAATCCCCATTCCCTTTGGCACAGCGCAAAAAATGTTAGCGGAAGGCCGTGGCGACGAAGTCCTTGAAGAAGGGGTGCGCTTGTTCCACCAAGCCGCCAAAGACAAAGACGTGGTGGTGGTGGAGGGCATAGTGCCCACACGCAAAATCAGCTTTGCCGCCCGTATAAACGCGGAAATGGCCAACAGCCTTGGCGCCGAAATTATACTAGTGGCTTCGCCTGAAGAGCTCAGCGTAGAAGAACTCGCTGATCGCATTGAGATTCATTCGCGAACCGTGGGCAACGACATGTTAGGGCTAGTTCTAAATAAAGTGGAAGATGAAAGTCTTCCCAGTGCCTTGGCGAATAAGTTGTCTAAAGCGGGCAAGCCTTTAAATGTGCTAGGTAGCGTGCCACTAAACCCAGATTTACAGGCGCCGCGCACCTATGATGTGGCGCGCATGCTTGATGCTCAGGTTATCAACGAAGGCAAAAGCAAACAGCGCCGCGTAAAACAGATTGTGCTGTGTGCCCGTGCTTTAGTGAACACGGTTGAGCTCATGCAACCCCATGCCTTGTTAGTCATTCCCGGAGACCGTGAGGATATTATCGTGGCCGCCTGTTTGGCCGCCAGTAACGGCGTACCGCTAGCGGGCTTATTGTTGTGTGTGGGCTATGAGCCAGATCCGCGAATTTTAGCTTTATGTCGCAACGCCATCGATAGCGGGTTGCCGGTGATGTTGGTGAACACCAGCTCCTACGAAACCGCCACCAATATCAATCGCATGAATCCAGAAATCCCTGTGGATGACCTAGACCGCGCCGAACAAGTTACCGATTTCGTCGCTGCTAATCTCAACGCTGAATGGTTGTTGGAGCGGTGCGGTGCTCCGCGCAAGCCGCGCTTATCACCGTCAGCGTTTCGCTACCTCATAGTGCAGCGCGCTAAAGAAGCCAATAAGCGCATTGTTTTGCCCGAAGGCAGCGAACCGCGCACCGTGGAAGCCGCGGTGGAATGCCATGTAAAAGGCATAGCTCGTTGCGTGCTGCTAGCCAGGCCAGAAGAGGTACAAGCCGTGGCAGAAGCCAAGGGTTTTGAGCTACCCGAAGGCTTAGAGGTCATAGATCCTGAAACCATTCGCGCCCAGTACGTGGCCCCCATGGTGGAGCTGCGTAAGCACCGCGGCCTCAATGAACCCATGGCCCTAGCACAGCTCGAAGATAACGTGGTGCTTGGCACCATGATGCTAGCGGAAGGGCATGTGGATGGCTTGGTTTCAGGTGCGCTGAACACCACAGCAAACACGATTCGCCCGGCCTTGCAGCTCATCAAAACAGCGCCAGGGTACAACTTAGTGTCCTCTGTGTTTTTTATGCTCTTGCCTGATCAAGTATTGGTATATGGCGACTGCGCCGTTAACCCTGCGCCCACCGCGCCTCAGCTGGCTGAAATTGCCCTGCAAAGTGCAGAATCAGCTCAAGCTTTTGGTATTGAACCCCGTGTGGCCATGCTGAGTTATTCCACTGGGAGTTCGGGCGCCGGTAGCGACGTGCAAAAAGTGCTAGAAGCCACCAAGATTGCCCAACAATTGAACCCAGATTTATTGTTAGATGGCCCATTGCAGTATGATGCAGCTGCTATCGAAAGTGTGGGTAGGCAAAAAGCACCGGATAGCAAGGTAGCTGGCCGTGCCACCGTGTATGTGTTCCCCGACCTGAATACGGGTAACACCACCTATAAAGCGGTACAGCGTAGCACCAATAGCGTTAGCGTGGGCCCTATGCTGCAGGGCTTACGTAAACCGGTGAACGATTTGTCGCGTGGCGCCCTGGTGAAAGATATTGTTTATACCATTGCGTTAACCGCGATTCAGGCCAGCACCATAACGGCTGAAGAGAGTTAATAAACTTGATTTTGGTCCTTGTGTCCCCATGGTATTTAGGGCCCAATCAACTATGCAAATACGCAATAAAGAAGGAGTTTTACATGTCATCTAGAAAAGAATACATCGAGCGTCTAACTGCCAAGCTTAACGAGTGGGATGCAGAAATTGATGCCCTAGAAGCCAAAGCAAAAGAAAAGCGCGCCGCGCTTGAAGCTCAGTGGCAAGAAGCCCGCGCCGATTTGGTGGAAAAGCGCAACGAGCTTACAACCAAGCTTGACGAGCTTAAAAGCAGTGCAGACAGCAGCTTTGAAAAGCTAAAGTCTGAGTTTGAAGCTAACGTTGAGCGCGTTCGTGCCAAATTCAACGAAGTAAAAGATAAGTTTATTAAGTAATTTTTAAATTTATCCCATAAAAAATCAGCCCCATTTGGGGCTGATTTTGTTTTTACTGCTTAATTTAATACCGCGCGTCCTTGGGCTTCGGCATTGGAGGCAGTGGCCAGTCGTTTACTTTGCTGGGTATATCGGGGAGCGGCTTGTGCGCAAAGAACTCAGGCACATCCACATCCTGACCACTGAGCACATTACCGTGCCCCATAAGCCCACGGCTCGAATTCCCATGGTTCACAAAAGCCGCTGCTTTATAAGTAAAGGCTAAACCAGCACCAATGTTGAAGGACTTATCCCCATAGGGATGGGAACACAAAACCCCCGCGGCTATCTTTTAAACCCTCGCCATTATCGCCGTGACAAGCGGCACATTGGGCGTAATAAATTTTTTCGCCACGCACAGGGTCTGCTACTAAGGAGTCATCAATATCGCCTGCGTTTTGAATGTCCACGCGTTGATCCTTAGGGGTGTTTTGCGAGAGCCATTTCATGTAAGCGATCATTGCTTTAATGATTGCAGGAGATTAAACGCTATAAAATAAACGATAAAGCAACAAGCCCAAGTGCTCATTAAGCAGTTGCGTGCTTTGCATCAGCGCTTTTGCTTCCGGCATAACACCCCAACCTGGGCGCTCTGGGTTGGCGCTATAGGGTGCTACGGGTATGGGAATAACGTCAAAACCTTGCTGCTCAAAACTCCACACCGAGCGGGACATGTGCCACGCATGAGTCACCACCGCAATGCGCTTTTTATGTTGGGGCATCAAAATAGCCGCCGTGTAAGTGGCGTTCTCCCATGTGGTGCGGCTTTTTTCTTCGAGAATGGGAATAGGGAGGCCAAAGTCTTCCATTAGCACACGGGCCATTAGCAAAGCCTCGCTTGGTTCTTGGCCGTAATGCAAACCACCGCTCACCACCACCGGTAGCTGGGTTTGTTGGGCTAACTTAGCGCCTGCGCGTACGCGCGACATAGCCATCACAGAGACTTCATGGTCGCTGAGCTCTGGCCCATATATTTCGCGCCCTCCACCAAGAATGACAATGGCATCGGCCTGTTCAATGGAGCCCTCATGCACGCTCACATACTTGGATTCTAGAGGGCTAGCCAACCAAGCCACCATCAGCGGGGTGCTCAACAGCCACAAAGTAACAACCGCAAAAGCACAGCTTAAACGGGCTAAGCGTGGCCGCCAGTGCCAAGCCAACAGCGCCAACACAAGCAGCATATACAGGCCGCCGGGCGGTAAAATCAGCTGCTTAATAAGGTAGCGCCATTCCACGAGAAGCCCCCAATTTACAGAAAAAAGTTATCGGCTAAGCCGCTTATAAAAGGCAGGACAATAGAAGTAAGCAACAAGGGAAACACCAAAAACTTAATCACCGCGATGGCTTTTTTAAGGTTCTCGAACTTGTTTTTTACTATGTGTGCAACCAAATACACTTGCTCAGAGATATCCTGCAAAGTGCTTTCAGAAGAGGCATTAAATACTGCACTGATATAACCCTCAACACCGCCGGGGTGAGTCGCCACGTCCCCAAAAAATACTAAGGACTTGCGGCTCGAGCCCTCGCTTAAATTGGGGAACACTGTGGCTAGCAAAAACCAAGCCGCCGCCACAGTGGATAAGATGGTGAGCGTAATAAATGTGATAGTCAGAAAATAAAAAATATCAGGCGAATTGCCGAACAGCGCCATAAAACGCATCAGCAAACCAAAAATCATGGCACCCAGAAACGACAACAACAAACCCGCCTTCACATTGCTGCTAGAGATATTGTCGTCGTAGCGCTTGAGAGTTTCGAATTGGTAGTGAATCTTTTGTGCTAAATTTTCAGTGCTCATGCTGGTGTGTGTCCTTGTGTTAGCCATTGCACTAATTCCTGTTGTGCTTGCTTGCCGCTTTTGTCCTTAAGTACCTCATGGCGCGCCTGCGGGTAAAGGGCCAATGTCACAGATTGTGAACCGGTTTGTTTAAGCGTAGCAGCAAGCTGCTTTAATCGCTGGCCAAAGTTGCTCATAGGGTCGTCTTCGCCGCCGAGCACAAGCACAGGTAGGGTTTGAGGTAGAGCCGCTAAGCGACGCTTGCGGTGAATTTTTTTCAGTGCCGTGAGTAAATCCAGCCATAACCCAGTGCTGCATTCAAAGCCGCATAAAGGGTCATTTTCATAGGCTTCCACTTCTGCCTTGTCACTGTTTAACCAGGCAAATTCATTGTCATCTTGCGGGAACTTTTTGCCCCACGCTTTGAAGGTTAAGCTTTGAATCAGCGCACTGCTGTTGCGCTTGCCCACTCGCCAATTTTCCAGGCGAATGGGTATTGCCGCCAAAGCGTGCAAGCGCGGTGAGCGATAATCACTGCCGCATAGAATTAAGCCTGCAAGGGGCAACACCTCGGCGTAGTCCTGCGCCCAATTAAGCGCAGCAAAACTGCCCATGCTGTGGCCGCCCAAAACCAAGGGAGTTTCCACATGCTCGCGCCTGAGCCATTGCTGCACCACGCTAATATCGTTTTGTAGCTTTTGCCAACCTTCTTCATCGGCTAAATGACCCAAAGGAGCCTCGCTATCGGTGCTTTGGCCATGGCCACGATGGTCATGCACATACAGCGCCCAACCTGCAGCATTCAAGGTTTCGGCAAATTCCTCATAGCGTAAGCCGTGTTCCGCCATGCCATGGAGCCAATGCAGCACACCACGCAAGGGCGCAGAGGTGGGCCAATGGTGTACAGCGATGCGATGCGAATCTGTGGTATCTAAATAAAACGTGGTTGCGGTCATGGTGTTGTTATTCGCTAGTCATAGTTATGCGTAAAGCGTGAGTCTACACCGTGCTAGGCCTTGGCTGCTAGTTTGCGTTGGCTTATTACAGCTTATGTAAGCCTTGGCTGATTTTGGTGGTGAAGGCTAGTTGGGAGAGGGGAAGCGTGGGATAGTTTTGGTGTGTAGTTTAGTGGCTATAACGTGTTGCGTTATATAACGTATTGGGATATGATTTTTTATGATTAAAAACTTTAAAGACAAACAAGCAGAACTGATTTGGTTAGGTGTGGTTTCCAAGAGGTTGCCTCAAAGCATACAAAATGTGGCTCGCAGAAAATTGAGAATGCTCAACAGCGCAGCGGACTTAAATGATTTGCGCATACCCCCTGCAAATTGTTTAGAAGCATTGAAAGGGGGTAGGAAGGGCCAACACAGTATCCGCATTAATCAGCAATGGAGAATCTGCTTTGTTTGGAACGATGGTGCAGAAGATGTGGAAATAGTGGATTATCACTGAGGAGCAAAATTATGACCCTGCTAAACAACATTCACCCTGGCGAAGTGCTGCTCGAAGAGTTTTTGAAGCCCATGGGCATCAGTCAAAATAAGCTCGCCCGCGAAATTGGTGTATCGCCACGGCGCATTAATGAAATATGCCTGAGAAAGCGCGCCATTAGCGCAGAAACAGCTATTTTGCTTTCACAGTTTTTTGAAAACAGCGCACGCTTTTGGCTAGGCCTGCAAATGGATTATGATCTTGAGGAAGCGCGCAAGAAATTAAATTCTGCAGCGTAGGTTGAGGCCTCATAACCACCACAAGGAATTTTTATGCAGACGCTGCCCGAAAAGCTTAAAGCGTTAGCCCCCGTTAGCACGGTATTCAGCTGGATAGAAACTGTTGCTGCTTACTTTCGTTTGCTCGTATCGCAATTTAAAGAAGATGGTTGTAAAGAAAGTGCCGCCGCGCTCACTTATACCACGCTGTTTGCCATAGTGCCCATTATGACAGTGTCCTATTCGGTGCTGGCCATGGTGCCGGCCTTGCGCAGCAAAGGCGATGAAATCCAGCAATGGCTGCTTGGCATTATTGCGCCCTCGGCGGGGGAGCAGGTGCAGCAATACCTCAATGAATTTTCCCGCCAAACCACCAATCTCACCCTAGTGGGCGGTGTGTTTTTATTAGTCACCTCAGTGCTGTTGTTGCGCAATATCGAAAATACCTTAAATCGCATTTGGCGTGTGAAACAACCGCGCCAAGGCCTGCTTGCCATGTTGATGTACTGGGCGGTGCTTACCCTCGGGCCCATTATGCTTGGAGTGGGGTTGGGGATTAGCTCCTATCTCACTTCGGTGGCGGTATTCACCGATACCGTAGAAATGCTTGGTGGCATGCGCATGTGGTTATCCTTGCTGCCGCTACTGCTTACCACCGCCATGCTGACGCTGCTTTATACAGTGGTGCCCAATTGCCATGTGCCGTTTCGCCAAGGGTTGTTGGGTGGTTTTATTGCCGCTGTGTTGTTTGAAATTGCCAAAGCGGGCTTCGCCAAATTTATCAAGCTTGCCCCCACATACGAAATTATTTACGGAGCCTTTGCTGCGGTACCACTGTTTTTACTGTGGGTGTATGTGTCTTGGGTCATAGTCCTCGCCGGTGCAGAGTTGGTGAAAACCAGCGTTATTTTTGCCGAATATCGCGGTAACGTGCCCAAACTGCAGGCCTTGCTGCGCGCCCTCAATGTGTTGTGGCAGCGACAGCAAGAAGGGCGCGTACTCAAGCCCGCTAATCTACGCCGCACCTTGTTAGATGCCCACGTGAACCAGTGGGATGAATACCGTGATTTGCTGGTGGAGCTGCAATTAGTACAGCGCACCGACGCAGGCTCTTACGTGCTCACACGGGATTTGCGCACGCTAAGCGTGGCAGAACTCGCTGCCATGACCCCATGGCCCATTGATACCTTGTTTCAAGTGGAAGCAGCGCCCCAAGCGCCCACATGGGAAAAGGTGTTAGGCCAGCGTTGCGCCGCCGCAAAAGCAGAGCTGCATGACACGCTGAGCATGTCGGTGGAGGCCTTGTTTGCAGGGGAAATTGAAGACTAAGCCAACTCTAGGTTAAGTTTTAGTCCTAGCGCTTTCGCGATTTTCATTACAGTGGCAAAGCTCGGATTGCCATCAGGAGAGAGGGCTTTGTATAAACCTTCGCGGCTCATTTCTGCATCTCGCGCTATCTGGCTCATATTTCTAGCACGGGCGATTACATTGAGTGCGTGAATAATAAACATCGGGTCATCACCACCTTCTTTAAAACAAGCGTCCAAATAGAGCTGGATATCCTCTTCAGGGTTTAAATGTTCAGCAGAATCCCAGGGGATGGTTTGAATGGCCATAGTTAGTCCTCAATTTGTTTGGCCAGTACCATGTCCATTCTAGGTGAATTTTATGGGCAAAGCGGGTGGCCTAATTAACGCCTGTTCTATTTCATCAATGGAAACTTTACGGTGGCAAGCTTTGCTATGTCAACTGTGGTTAACAGTTTTCATTACACACCTATAATTTCCCTCACTTGCTTCAAGCTGGTTTCTGCGGAGTGATAATCAAGCCTAATAGGGTAGTAAGCGCCCTTATGGGCCAGCGCCAAGCTGGGAAAACCTTGAATGGGGAGCTGGCGGGCAAAGGTGATGTCTTTTAGCAATTCAGCCTGTGTGCGCGCGCTCGATAAAGCATCAGCGAAGGCCGCTGAATCCAAGCCTAGTTCCTCAGCCAATGCCACCAAGGTGCTGTTGTCAGAAGGATTCATAGCACGCAAATAATACGCTTCTTGAATGGCGTGAATCATGGCATCTTCTGCGCCTTGCGCTTTCGCGGCCAACACAGCGCGGCATGCAGGGTAGGTGGAGCGCCGTGGCTTACAATCACGCCAGAAGTCATAATTAAACGTCGTGCCCACCTGTTGCTCAATGCGCCGCCAGGTGTTTTGCAACATGGCTTGCATGTCTATAGGCATAGGGTCATCAGAATCGGGGGCAAGGCCGCCAAGCACATTCACCACTTCAGTGGGCAAGTGCTGCAACGCCTCCATGAGCACCGCATGGGTAGGGCGGTAAGCCCAGCACCAGCTGCACATGGGGTCGTGGATGTAGTAAAGAGTAGCTGCCATAAAGTGTCTTTGGTTAATATTTAGTTCAGTATTTGGCACTCATTTTATTGAGAAATGATAGCTAAAAACTCAGCAATTATTAATACATCCTCTGTGTCGGAATCAATAATGATCGGTTGGTAGTTATAGGAATTTGTCTTGGGCTTTAAGATTACTTGAGTGGTAACAAGTGTTTCGTTTTCTTCTTTTTTAACACTCTTGTATATTTTTACAGTGTAAGAGCCACCATTATCAGGATCTTCTATGTTTCTGTGCTGTGCGAGAACAATTTTTCCATTCCGTGTTCCTTTTGGATTAAATCTAAATAGGCACCAAGCCCCATTTGGTATGGCTTTATTCATAGATTCTCCTGTTACTTGCATCACAAACATATCCGGAGATGCTTTGATGTAAGAGGGAAGTTCCACCCACATAACTTCGGTGGGAGATTGCACTTTGCTAAAGTCGCCTGCTGCAGCATAAGCATTAAAAACAGGCACACAATTATTAGAGTTATTTAGCTCAGAATAATCAACAATATTAAGACTTAGGCCGCTAAAAGGCGATGTCTCTTGCATTAATTCACCATGGGTGCGCTGAGCAGCCTCTACGAAGTATTCTCGAGTTTCTTCATCTGTACAAAAAATGTAGCAACCTTTTTGCCCTCTTGTCATAAGGGTTCTATAAGTGTTTTTTATAATTTCTGAGGTGAGCTTTTTAGTATTTTCGGGATCTTTTTTAAACATCCCCTTAAAACCGCGTATTGTGTAATCATGAGGTGATCTCTTAGTCGCATCAGTTATCGCAATGCCATCACGGATAACAAAGTCATCTCCAATAATGACCCCTACGTAATCCAACTCCAACCCTTGGCAAGTATGAATACAGCCAATTTGCTCTACTGAGTTTTCGGCAATCAACCAAAGACTGCCATCTTCCTTTAAATTCCATTGAGCTTCAAAACCAAATTCAGGGATAACAATGTCTGGTTGACTTGAGTCTTTTCTGCTTACCCAGTCCCAACAATAGCCAGCAACCATTCGAGCTCTATTATGTAGTCTGTTTTTTTCGTAAATAGCTTCGCGCAGCTCGTTAGGATCATCGAAAACAACAACCTCATAATCGATACTGTCTAAGGTTGGGTTGGCTGTTTCTCTAATTTGGAGATTGTGGTCAACCCAAGCAAGATAGCCATCTGAGCCGTTACAACGGAATTGAGAGATTAGCTCTAGTTCAGTGACTTGAGAATCTAAGACTTTTGCCCATTTTAAAATCTCTTCCACAGAGCCAATATCTTTTAATGTGACTCTTTGCGCTTCGTCAATAAAAAAAACGTTAAACTTCGAGCTTTGAATAAGTTCCTTTATTTGGTTTTCACCAAGATTACTAAACAATCCGGATTTTTTGTTTAATCTATGGGCTTCGTCAATTAATAGTGCATCGAAAAGGCTAGGTTCAACACTAGTATATGAGCCTGACCCCTTAAACATTTGATCAATTTGGCTTTTCTTTTTTGTGCCTCGGAGTCTTTTAGTAAAAACTTCTCGTGGAGCGGCATTCTTTGAAACATATTGAACTAACATTTCGCGTTTAGTTAGTTCAACGAGTAGGTTGATTGCTACTACTGACTTTCCTGTTCCAGGCCCACCTTTAACTATTAAAGTGTGTTTTTCATTATTGTTTTTAGCTTTATATGCAAGATCTAGTGCTGTTTCATAAACTAACTTTTGGTTATCTATCATTAAAAATTCTTGATTACCTTCCAACATAGAGCTCAAGGAGTCTGCTAAGTTCTTGGAAGGTTTGATAACACCATGCTCAATACGATACATAATGTTATCGCTATCACCATAACGGACAAACTTCTCTAGAAATGCAGCTAGTTTTGCCGCATCAGGTGAAATAAAAACAGGTGCCTTGTTTGTGTGGTATTGGTAGAAAGGATCGTTTATTGCTTCGTTAGAGAGCATGTTGTGTAAATATGCACAGGGTTGTAAGCGAATCTCTTCTTTGCGTACCGTTTCATTATAATCTTCAATTAAAGCGGTATAAGACCATGCTTGATAAGAAGGATGGTTCGTCTCAACTTCACCGTGTTGAAACCTTGTGATAACAATGGCGTCTTTATTGGTTTTCTGAACTTCGTCCCATTGTTTAAGTTCAATAATAACAGCAGAATCTCTATAGTTTTGGTCCTTACCAGTAAGAATAAAATCCACTCTTCGGTTAGTAAGTGGTAGATTGTACTCAATGGCAACCCCTGATGATTCGGGAATTTTTTTGCCTAGCTCAAGAACACTAGACATGTATCTTAGAGAGTTTTCCCAGGATCTTACTTCATTGATAGGAGAGTTTCGGTTCAGTTTTCTTCTGACTTCATTCTCAACCAAGCTAGTTATTCTGTTGTTATGAACATCGTCTAAGAACTCTCGTTTGGTGGCCGAATATACAATCATATACATGACCCTATCTATGTAAGGATGAAAGTTGTTGATCTTGTACGTTAAATTTTGTGAACTAATTCTATAGGTTTGTTTGTAGTTGTCATCTTTTAGCTATTCAGTAGAAATTGCTATCAACACATCCGAAGCCGCTGACAGCCACTCAAAGGAAATGTGATATTAAGCAGTTCGCTTTTGGTTTAAATATAAATTGGGGTGTGTAAGTCGGGTAAGTCGAAATGTTATTTTATCTTCTAACTTGCTTGTTTCGTGGTTTTATAGTCGTTGAACTAAGCTCAAGGCTTGGGTATCTATACCATGGAAAGCCCCTCATTAGCTCGCCAGTATGCAGTCCGAAGGGGAGCGAAAGGCCCCGCGCACAAAAATGGTAACAACACTATGCACAGTAAAACGAAGAATAAAAACATAAACATCGCCATTATCGGCACAGGTTTTTCAGGCCTGTGTGCTGCAATTAAACTCAAACTCGCTGGTTTTACACAATTCACCCTATATGAAAAAGGTGACGATGTGGGCGGTGTGTGGCGGGCTAATACCTACCTAGGCGCTGCCTGCGATGTGTTTTGGCACTTGTATTCCTACTCCTTTGAACCCGGTGTGGGGTTTACGTGCCCGTACCCCGAGCAAGCAGAGATTCAAAATTATCAGCGCTATTGTGCTGAAAAATACCAGCTATACCCGCACATTCAATTCAGCACTGAGGTGGAATCCCTCAGGTTTCAGGAAGAATCCGCGCAGTGGCTCCTTACCACCAAAGATGGGCAGCAACACCACTATGATGCTGTTATCAGCGGGGTGGGGCAGTTGAGCCGCCCTAAAATGCCCGCCATTAAGGGCATGGATACCTTTAAAGGCCACAGTTTTCATTCCGCCGAGTGGGACCACGATTATGCATTGGCCGGCAAACGGGTGGCAGTGATCGGCACGGGGGCCAGTGCCATTCAATTTATTCCGCGTATTGCGCCCGAGGTGGCTCAGCTCAATGTGTTTCAGCGCAGTGCGCCTTATTTGTTGCCGCGCTTTCAGCGTGAATATTCGGCCCTAACGCGTTGGGTGTTTAAGCATGTGCCTTGGTATCGCAATGTGATGCGCCACGCCATTTTCCAGCTAGCTGATAGCAGCGCAAGTGCATTTATCGACCAAAGCAGAGCCTCGAAAGTCTTAAAACAAGTTTCACTTTGGCATTTGCACCGGCAAGTGAAGGACCCAGCCCTGCGTCAAAAGCTTACTCCGGATTATCCCGTGGGTTGCAAGCGCGTGTTGTTTGCTAGCGATTATTTCCCCACCTATGAGCGCGATAACGTTAATCTTATTACCCAAGGTATAAAGCGCATTACAGAAGCGGGCGTGGTAACCCAAGATGGTACTGAGCATGAAGTGGATGTGATTATTTATGGCACAGGCTTCCACGCCACTGACTTTTTAGCCCCCATAAAGGTGAAGGGCAGAAGGGGGCTAGCGTTGGAGGAGCGTTGGCAAAAAGGGGCAGAAGCTTATCTTGGGATTACGGTGGACGGGTTCCCGAATTTGTTTTTGTGTTATGGCCCCAATACCAACCTTGGCGGCAACTCAATTATTTATATGATTGAGTGCCAAGTGAACTATATTTTGCAGTGCCTTGAGGCCATAAGAGCAGGCCAGTTCACCACCCTGGAAGTGCGCCAAGAGGTGATTAGGGATTACAACATTCAGCTCACAAAAGAGCTCGATAAAACCGTGTGGAGCCAAAATTGCACCAGTTGGTACCACAACGCCGAGGGCAAAATCACCAACAACTGGCCGGGCACCAATGAGCGCTATCGTGATGTCACCAAAACACTAACGCTCAGGGATTATGAGTTAGGGTAAAGAGCGAGCTTTATTGGCATGCTCAGCGTTTTGAGGTGCTAGCAGACATTATTCACCTTTGCTGCTATGATGCTGAAACGTTAAGACGTCACAACATTAAGGTGAGGCCATGAGTAACAACACCGCGCGTTCCACAATTTATTTTGATAAAAATCTTCATCAGTTATTGCGCCTCAAAGCAGCTGAAACTCATAAATCCATTTCTGAATTGGTGAACGAGGCTGTTCGCGCCACCTTTGTTGAGGACCAAGAAGATTTGGCTAGTTTCGATATGCGAGCAGAGGAGCCCACCGTGAGCTATGAAACCATGCTGAATAAGCTGAAAGCTGATGGCAAGTTATAAGATTGAGTTTAAGGCATCGGTGGCGAAGGATTTTAAGCCGATTCCTAAACATGATGTACAGCGCATTGTGAAAGCAATAGAGCAGCTTAAGGTAGAACCGCGCCCAGTGAATGCTATTAAGCTGTCTGCACAAGAGCGTTATCGTCTGCGGGTTGGGCAATACCGTGTGCTATATGAAATAGTGGATAGCCGACTGTTAGTCACGGTGGTAAAGGTGGCGCATAAAAAGCATGCCTATAGCAAACGCTAACTATTAAGATAAACCCAAAAACCTCTAGCATTACTCACCCCCACAGCGGAAGTGTCATTGACAAACCTCAGCCCACCTCCAATGCTAATTAGCATAACCCACGGAGGTGCACACCATGGCCACAACGCTACAACAATTAGAACAACAAGTGTTAGCGCAAAAAACGCTAGTGCCAGAATTATACGGCAGCATTGATTTCACCCACACCCCAGAGCGTTTTTGTGCTGAACCCCACAGCAAAACCTTGCTGCCGGATTCCTATGCTAAGCGCTATCGCGCTGATTTATTAGCGGATGCAGACAGAGTAGAGCGCGCGCGGCTTTATACCTTACTAGGTGATACGGTGAGCGATAGGTACGCTGCGCTTATGCACAAGGGCTACCGCATGCAGGATTTAATCCGCATGCTGCATGAGGCTTGGGCGCTGGGGGTGGATAAGGTGCCCAATGCTCCTGAGGAGCTCTATGATTTTATGCGTGAGCTTGAAACCGTACCTGATTGGATTGATAAGGACCTTGTGAATCGTGGTGCTAGGGTGGGGCGTATTTTTATGTCGTTGCTGGCACCGTATTCCATTCGTGGGGCTTTTATTGCCACCTTTATGAACAAGTATTCGGGCTTGCCCATGGCGCTCACGGGGGCGCTTTCGCGCAAGGGCTCAAGCACGCAGCGCATTAACGAAACCGCGAGCTTTTTCACTGCAGCCACGTTGCCAGGGGCACTAGAGCGCACGGGTGGCGCTTTTATGGCGGCGGCCATGGTGCGGCTTATGCATTCGGTGGTGCGGTTTAATTTAATCAATCATTCCAAACACTGGGATTATCCCACGTATGGCATTCCCATTCCGCAGGTGGATCAAATGCCAGCGGGCATGATTGCCGCCTTTATCAATGCGTTTGAGGTGGTCTCCTCAGGCAAAAAGCACTTCACTGATAGGCAAAAAGGCACGGTGGAATTATGCCGTTACCAGAGTTATTTGTTGGGTTTACCTGAAGATTTGCTGCCCCGTGAGCCCCACGCTATTTTTGACCACATGATCACTTACGCAGGCACGCTACGCGATGGTTACGATGAAGATACCTGTGGGGCCTTGGTGCGCTCCACCATTAAGGCCTACCGCCCTAAAGACAGAAGCCTGAAAAGCCGTATTTATAATCAAGTGGAGACCAGCTTTTCTAAGGTATATTTCCGCCGTGTGTTTTTGCGGGGTAGTGATAAATCAAAGGCTGCCATGATGGGGGTGGAACCAACTCTGTTGGATAATATGCTGGCCAGCGCAGCCAGTGCGTATATTGTGCCGCAAATCATGGCGCACCTTGGGGCGCTGAAAGTGCCCGTGGTGGATGAAGTGGCCGATAAATGGTTAATTCGCCGGCTTAAGCGCTTGCTAGATGAGTATGGCCACCCCGAATACATTACCGACGTGACCCAGTACGCTGATGGTGCAACCACGCGCCCTGTGTTTAATCGCGGCCAACAACGCCGACGCCCGGCGCCTGCTTAGTGTTGGCCAGCTTGGATAAACTCCGCCAGTGCTTTGCATTGGCTGCGAGCGATTTTATGCAGCTGGTTCGCCTCGTGGCTGTCCACCGCCAAGCGTTGAGATTTGTTATGGGTGGCCAAAGGATAAATGTCCACGCTGATACGCTGTTGGGGCTGTGAATCATCCACTTGGTCGCGGTAGGTTTTGATGGTATGCCGTTCGCCGCCGTTAAACTCTTTTTCAAAGGTGTTGCCCACTGGGTGAGCAGATTTTGCTTGCGGCAAAAGTAGGGCGCGGGTATCAAGCACTAGCACTTGTGTAAAGCCCGCGGCCTGAGCTTGTTCTAGGGTGCTGCTTTGTACCTCTTGGCTTTGCCAATGCTTAAAGGCTGGTTCCGCACTTAAGCCAGCATTGTGCCATGCTTTTACGCAGCTGCTTTCCCACAGTTCCCGATGCTCAGGTTCCGCGGTTTGTGCGTGTAGCACCCATTTGTCTGAGTGCTGGGAAGAATATTGCTTGGTACTTAAAACCTGTGAAGTGTTAGCACAAGCCCCTAGTGCCAAAACCAGGGCAAGGATAATGAAAAATTGTTTTGGCATGGGGCTTCCTCTTAAGGTTTGATGGCTGCTAATGCGTTGAGTATACGCGCTTGATGCGCGGCGGTGAGCCCTTCATTCAGCTGCTCTTGGTGCTGTTCAAGCAAATCTTGCATTTGTTGCAGTGGAATTGCCTGGCCTTGGGTCATCATTTTGGGCAACTGCTCAAGCTGCCACTGAAAACGTGAGTCTTTGTCGTCAGCGGGGCTTTCCACTTGGCAAATGACCTCAGCTGCAATCACCACTGTGGGAGTGTTTTCTGGAGCTACTTCCACAACAGGCATTGTTTGCAATTGGTCGTTTAAGCGTTGCCATTGCTCTTTTAAGGGCCATTGTTTGATGCGCTGCTCTGCCTTTTGAACAATGGTATCGCGTTTTTTAGCTAAAGCCTTTTCTCTCGGTGGGCAGGGTAATGCTTGCAAGATTTGTATTTGCTCTTGGATTTGCGCAGGAGACAACTCACTGAGTGTTTTGTTGAAATCCTCTAACGCCGCGGCTAAGGCCTCTTTGTTGGCTTCGTGCTGTTCGCGAGCTTGTTGGCGTTGCTCGGTAATGCGTGCAAATGCCGCATCAATGTGCTGGCGAAATGCCTTATTGAGCTTGCGGTAGTGCTTTGGGTGCAGCCAAGGCAACTCACGCCACTGTTGTTGCAACACCCGCGCTTCTTCAGGATTGGTGGTGCTTGCTTCACTCAAGGCTGCTGCTGCATCGAGCAATGCTTCGTGTTTCGGCAAGTTCTCTTTGGAGGCTTGCTCTAGCACGGCATCAAATGCTTTTAACAGACTGCTAAAGCGTTGGTCCGTGGGTCGGGCATCGGTGTAACGCACGGGCTCGATGGCAAAATAAGATTGCGGTGCTTGGCGGCGAATAGTAAAGAGTGCCTGCCAATCGGGGGCAGTTTCTTGCTTTGTTTGTGCCAGTAGCGCTTCGAGCTGTTCGCAAAGCGCTTGGCGCTCTTGTAGCTTTTGCGCGCGCTGGGCGTCAAGTTCTTTAAAGTGCTCTTTGCACGGCTCATAGGCTTTGTCGGATGCTTCTTTAAAACGGTCCCACAGGGCTTGGTCTGCCTCCTGGTCAGAAGACATCAGCTCGCGCCATTCCTGGTGTAGGGCTTGAATTGCGTTGGCTTTTTCAGGAGGCGATAGGGGTTCTGCAATTAATGCTTCCATGCGCTGGCACAGTTCTTCTTTTTTCGGCTCTGCAGCGAAGTTGTGCCAATCCTGTAGTTCCTGCAACTGCTCTCTTAATCCCTCAAAGCGACGAGCACGTTGGGGATTGGGCTGTTTTTCGAGTTCGCTTTCTAGGCGTTGCCACTGGCGATTCGCCTGGCGCAGATTGCGTTGGCGCAGGGCGCTGCGTAGCTGGAAATATAATTTATCCTGCTGGGGCTCATAGGTTTCTTCGCGGGTGCTTGGGGCTTCTTCGCTGCTCGGTTCTTGAGTGACAGCGGCTTCTTCCTCAACCACAGCAAGGGGATTGTGCAACTCGTTTGGCCAGTCAGCCAACAGGGCTTCGGGCGCTTCTGTGGTGGCTACCTCTTGTTGTTTAAATTCAAAGTAGGCGTTAATTTTTTGCTGCAACTGTTGCCACTGAGATTGCAACTTTGCAAAACGCTCTTGGGTGCTAGCATCACGGTAATGGGTGCTAAGCTGCTGCCAATGACGTTCAAGCAAGGTGAGGGCGGCGGTGATTTGGCCGTACTCTTGTTCCCAACTCGGCTGGGCAAAACGCTTGAGGGTGGTTTGGTAGTCGGCCAAGGTGCTGCCCTGTTGCTGCTTGGCTGCTTGGCGTGCACGCTCGGCCTCTATTTCTGCTTGATGTTCCGCTATGTGA
>Ga0209487_1000579_pt1 | contig 32812 bp, 28 predicted proteins | sample Poulit2012_FD_187524 | JGI IMG/M metagenome (GOLD analysis project Ga0209487, IMG submission 187524) | Agricultural soil microbial communities from Georgia to study Nitrogen management - Poultry litter 2012 (SPAdes) (version 2) | ecosystem: Environmental > Terrestrial > Soil > Agricultural land...
CAGGTGTCCGGCCTCAAACGCGAGATCGGTGACACCTGGCTGTACCGCCTGTTCGCCGGCGACCTGTTCGGCCTGCCAGCCAGCGTCTGGTGGTGCCTTGCACTGGCATTGTTCGCCAGCTGGCTGCTCCTCAGAACCCGCTTCGGCAACTGGACGTTCGGCACCGGCGGCGATTCGGATGCCGCCCGCAACTCCGGGGTACCGGTTGGACGCGTGCGCATCCTGCTGTTCATGGGCACCGCCCTGGCAGCAACGCTGTTCGCCACCATCCAGGTGCTCGACCTCGGATCGGCTGACGTGCTGCGCGGTGAGCTGAAGGAGTTCGAAGCGATCATAGCCGCGGTCATCGGCGGCTGCCTGCTCACCGGTGGTTACGGTTCCGCCATCGGCGCAGTGTTCGGCGCCTTAATATTCGGAATGGTTCAGCAGGGCATATTTTTCACCGGCATCAACACCGACTGGTTCCGCGTGTTCCTGGGAGTCATGCTGCTGATCGCCGTCATCTTCAACAACTTCATCCGCCGGCGCGCCACCCAGGCAGGCTGAGTGAAGACATGAACACGACCCTTGAAGTCAGGAACGTAAGCAAGTACTTTGGCAACGTCATCGCCCTGAACAACATCAGCATGAGCGTCCGCTCCGGCGAGGTGCACTGCCTGCTTGGCGACAACGGCGCCGGCAAGAGCACCATGATCCGCATCCTCTCCGGGGTGCATAAGGCCAGCAGCGGTGAAGTACTGCTGAACGGCCAGCGTGTGGAGTTCAACAGCCCCGCTGAAGCGCTCGACGCCGGCATCGCCACGGTGCACCAGTACCTGTCCATCCAGCCGCTCATGAGCGTGACCCGCAACTTCTTCCTGGGCCGCGAACCCACGGTCGGCTGGGGCCCGTTCAAGCGTTTCGACCTGAAGGCAGCTGACGGGATCGTGCAGCGTGAGATGGCCAGCATGGGTATCGACGTGCGTGACCCCAGCCAGCCCGTGGGCACCATGTCCGGCGGGGAACGCCAGTGCGTCGCCATCAGCCGCGCCATCTACTTCGGCGCCCGCGTCCTCATCCTCGACGAACCGACCAGCGCCCTCGGAGTGAAGCAAGCCAGCACGGTGCTGCGCTACATCGCCCGGGCGCGCAAGCAGAACCTGGCGGTCATCTTCATCACCCACAACGTCCATCATGCTTACGCCGTCGGCGATACGTTCACGGTGTTCAAACGGGGCAGCAGCCTGGGTACGCACACCCGCGATGAGATCACCCGTGAGGAGCTGCTCGACATGATGGCGGGAGGGCAGGACTTCCAGGAGTTCGAGCGGCAGCTGGCGGCTGAGCTGGGCGAGCACTGATGCGGCAACAGCTCAACGTCGCCCTCATCGGGGTCGGCCGCATGGGCAAGATCCACGCTTCAGTGCTGGAGCGCATCCCGGGCATCCGGGTGGTGCGGGTCGCCGACGTGAACCTGCTGGCAGCGGCAGAGGTCGCCAGGCGGTTCGAGGCCAGTGCGAGTACCGTCGAGGACGCCATCGCTGCAGCAGAGGTCGAGGCGATCGTCATAAGCACGCCCACACCGACGCACGAGCAGCTGGTGCTGCAGGCCGTCGAGGCAGGGAAACCTGTGTTCGTGGAGAAACCGCTCGCTCATGACCTGCCGGCTACTGACCGGATCGTCGCCGCTGTACGCGCAACCGGCACCCCGGTCCAGGTTGGTTTCCAGCGGCGTTACGATCCGGCGGTCCAGGAGGCCCGCCGGCAGATCGATGACGGTGAACTCGGCCGCCTCGAAGGGTTCCGCGCTGTCGATCGGGACACCAGTCCGCCGCCCCTGCAGTTCCTGAAGAGCAGCGGCGGCATCTTCATCGACCTCGGTATCCACGACCTGGATACCGCCCGCTTCCTGGTCGGTGAGGTCGAAGAGGTCCATGCCATCGGTGGAGCCATCAGTGACCCCAGCCTCGCGGAGCACGGCCTGTTCGACACGGCGGTAGCTACACTCCGTTTCGCGAACGGTGCTGTCGGCACCCTGGAGTGCGCGCTGAACAGCCCCTGGGGGTACGACATCCGGACCGAGGTGATCGGCAGCAGCGGCCGCGTGACCATCGACATGGACAGCCGGCACTTGCTGAAACGCTACGAGCGGCGCGGCATCATCCAGGACCGGCCCCGTGATTTCGCCTGGAGTTACTTCCAGGCGTACAGCGATGAGCTGGAAGCGTTCGCGTTCAATATCCTGGAAGGTAACGACGTGGCTCCGGACGTGATCGACGGGCGGGAGTCGCTGCGGCTGGCGCTCGCCGCTCAGCAATCACTGGAGACCGGCGCTACCGTACGGGTTAAGGACGTGCACTGATGCGCGTGGTGTAATCAGGCGAATGAAGCACTACGATTTCAGGTTGAATGGCCGGGTCGTCGGCACGTTCGAACTGAGCGAGAAACCCGGTTGGATCCACCAGACAGCAGCTTTCACTGCCAACGGGGTTGAACAGGTGAACAGTTACGCCGTGAGGCTCGACCAGCAGGTGCCGATAAGCGCCCGTGGATCAGGCGGAGACTGGTTGGACGTGCCGCAGGGCGCGTACCCTTCAGCTGCCTGGCCGCTCGTGCTGCGTCTGGGTCTGCGCGAGTTATCCCAGCTCGATGAAGGCAGCGGAGAGGTACGACCAGCAGAGTTGCGCCTCGAGGAGGGACTGCTCGTCGAGTACGTTGCCGGCAAGCCCAAGCGGAAATTCCTGGTCGCTGAAGACGGGCGGGTTAGTTATATCCATCGGGGGTGGGGACGCGGAGTCGTTCCTGCTTGAGCCGGACGAAGAATGACGCCAAGAAAACTCTCTCAGGCCGATCCTGCCGTTCGCAGTGGTAAGCCGTGCCCTGAGTGAATTCTGACGAGCGGGAGGTAACACATGATGACAGCACTCGGTCGGGAACTGTTCACCGCGCATGCGGACTCAGACGAACCCGCATTCACCTGGCTGGGCCAGCACAGTTTCATCCTCACGCTCGGTAAGCAGGTGATACTCGTGGATCCGTTCCTGGCTGACATGCCAGAACGACTTGTGCCGCCCCTGTTCTCACCCGCCGCAGCGGCGGACATCGTCAGTCTCGTGTGCTGCACCCACGACCACATCGATCACATCGATCCGGTAGCGGTCAGTGGACTCGCACAGGCAACTGACTGCACGTTCGTGGCTCCCCGCGCCTGTCGCGAACGGATGCTGGCACTGGATGTGCCCGAGGAGCGGCTGCTGCTTCTGGACGACGAGGAGACGGCGGAGGAGCACGGAGTCTCGATCACCGGAGTGAAAGCAGCGCATGAGTTCTTCGAAACGGACGAAGCCGGTCACCATGCGTTCCTCGGCTTCGTGCTCGAGGCCGATGGTGTGGTCTTCTACCACGCCGGTGACACCGTCTGGTGGGAGGGACTGCAGGCACGGCTCAGCAACTGGCGGCTGGCGGCGGCGTTCCTGCCCATAAACGGTCGTGACGCGCAGCGCTACCGGGCTGGCATTCTGGGCAACATGACGTATCAGGAGGCCGCCGACCTGGCCGGCGGGCTTGACGTGAGGCTCGTGATCCCCGCTCATTTCGGGATGTTCAGAGCCAACACCGTTGATCCCCAGTCGTTCGCTGATTATGTGTCGGTGAAGTACCCTGCGTTGCGTTTTCAGGTGCCGGTACCCGGGCGCTGGACCGCGGTTGAAACTCCCTGAGGCACGATGCACCAGACAGGCGTTCCGAACTGGCGCGACGGCGCATCCGGCGCTGAACTGAGATCACGACGGCCCAGCGCTTAATCAGTAACCCCACAGAGCGCAGTAGTTAAGCACGCAGTGTCCAGGCAGGGCCAGAGTTAGCATCGCGTCCTTAAGGAGAAGGAAATTGATGCACACTCCGCCGGTACAGTTCACTGGTCACCCGCTATATGTCCTGGCTGCATCGACCGGAATGGTCGCTGAGCGGGCAGGACGGCGACTTAAGTCCCAGGTTGTCAGGCACCTGGCGACCAGCCCAGGAATGGAAGGCTGCTGATGCAGCCGGACAGCCGCAGGCAAGCAGTCGGTTCGAACCTGTTAGGCCGGTTCACAATGCCGGCAGTTCTACTGCTCCTGCTCGCAGCCTGTGGCAGCAGCGCCCAGTCTGATGACACAGGCCAGCCAGGCAGACCGGACGACGGCGGCAACCAGACTGTATGCAGAGAGACCGTGACAGGTGATCTCACCGTACCGACCGTACTCACCAACGGGCCAGAGGCGTGTGACTACTGGTTCCCGAGCGATGGCAGCGACAACACCGGTTACAGCATCACCTCAGATGTACAGATCGAAGCGGGTACAGTGCTGCGCTTCGGCAAGGACACGCAGCTGTACGTCGAGAACGGCGGCAGCCTGACGGCAAGAGGTAACGAAGAGCAGCGCATCGTGTTCGAAGGTGCCCAGCCCGTGCACGGCTACTGGTACGGCATCTGCTTCGTTGACAACCGCGAGAGCCGACTTGAGTTCGTGGACGTCCGCTGGGGCGGCAAAGTATGGGCCCACCTGGGCAGCAACTGCAGGGGAGGCATAGCTGGCCGTTACCCTGGGTCCACTGAACCGGTGCACATAGTGAACAGCACCGTCTCCGGCTCATACGCGAACGGGCTGAGCGTCCATGACCTGCAGCTGGGCGAGTTCGCCAACAACGCCTTCTATGACAACCAGGAATATGGGGTAACCATCGAAGCGGAGCAGGTATGGAAGCTGGACGCTGACACGGACTACCTGGGAGCTGACAGGGGAGCTCCCAACGCTGAACCTTTTGTCTACACCCACGGCCACTTCAGCGACCCCGGGGTGGAGCACATCTGGGAAGCCCTCAACGCGCCCTACTTCAACTCAGATGAGAAGCTGCATGACTACGGCAAGGACATCGTCGTTCACGACGGTACGTTCCTGGTATTCAAACCCGGTGTCACCGTCGTGTTCGAAGGTGACGCTGAACTGTACATCTACGGTGGAGGAGGCCTGGGAATGGCCGGTACCGAAGACAATCCGGTGGTACTGACCGGACTGCATGCCTCACACGGCGCCTGGAACGGCGTCAGAATAAGTGACGCAGCGGCGATACTTGAGAACGTCATAATCGAATGGGCAGGACGCGACGACGTGTACCCTGGCAGCCTCGTGTTCATAGAGGTATCTGAGGATCTGAACGGCAAGATCGTCGATAACGTGTTCATCGACGGAAGCAAGAACTGCGCTGTCGACGTCTGGCATGATGACCTGAGCCTGTTCCAGACTTTTAACGTCCACTACGGGCCGAACAACGAAATCGATTACTGCGGACCATGATTTTGATTCCTGAACCTGGCATCTGGCGAAGGGAAAAAGCGCCCGGTACGAGGCCAGGTTCAGGCTGCGGGTGACGTGTTCACGGGCGCGGTTCCTGACAGTAAACCGATACAGTCAGCCAGCCGCCGGGAGCCGCCCGTGGGATGATATCCCACATGGAGCAAACGTTATTCTCCCGGCTCGAATCCCTCTATCCCGACCTGGTCAGGGTGCGGCGCGACCTGCACATGCACCCGGAACTGTCGTTCGAAGAAGTACGCACCCCGCAGCTGATCGCTGACTGGCATGAGCGACTCGGTCTGGAAGTCCGGATCGGGGTCGGAGGCCGCGGCGTGGTCGCAACGCTCCGGGGCGGCAAACCTGGCCGCACGGTCGCCCTGCGGGCAGATTTCGATGCGCTGCCGATTCACGATGAGAAGGACGTCCCCTACCGGAGCACTGTTGACGGTGTGATGCACGCCTGCGGGCATGACATCCACACTGCCGGGCTGCTCGGTGTGGCCACGGTGCTGAGCGAAGTGCGGGAAGAGCTCAGTGGGAACGTCGTGTTCATACACCAGTTCGCCGAGGAGATGCTGCCCGGTGGCGCCAGGTCGATGATCGAGGACGGTTGCCTCGAGGGTGTCGACGTTATCTACGGCGCGCACGTGCACTCACCGAAAGAGTACGGCACGGTAGGCACCATCGCCGGACCGGCGATGGCTGCCTCTGACACGTTCACGGTCACGGTCCGCGGTAAGGGTGGGCACGGGGCTTCGCCACACCAGGCAGTCGATCCGGTGGTGGTGTCAGCTCACCTCATCCTGGCGCTGCAGTCAATCGTTTCCCGGGAGACTGATCCGCTCAGCTCAGCAGTAGTGACGGTAGGCTCTATCCACGGCGGTAACGCAGCCAACGTCATTCCCGAATACGTCGAGCTCAAGGGCACCGTGCGCAGCTTCGACCCGGCCGTGCAGGACGCGACGCAGGCTTCGCTGGAGCGGATCGTCGAGCAGGTCTGCGCTGCGTTCAGGGCCGAGGGAACCCTGGATTACGTGCGTGGTTATCCGGCGACCATCAACAGCCCGGCAGAGACGAAGCGGATAACGGCCATCGCTGAGCGGGTCGTGGGAGCAGCAAACACGTACGAACAGGCACCTGCGATGGGCGGTGAGGATTTCGCGTACTACCTGCAGAAAGTACCCGGCACCTTCTTCTTCACCGGCGGTCGCAACGAGGAACTTGATGCGGTATTTGAACATCACCACCCCCGCTTCGATGTGGATGAACGTGCCATGCTGGTGACGGGCAAGATCTTCATCGCCGCCGTCCTGGAGGAGCTGGCCGCGGCGCAGGCTGACTGACATGGCATACGGGCAGGGGCCTGCTGAGCAAGCCCCTGCCTCTGAAGATCGAAAATTCGTGTAAACAGCTGAGTTCCGGTGGACGGCTACTCTTCTTGCCCGAAGCTCACGCCCAGGGAGCGGTATTCGCCTTCCTGGCGTTCGTACCAGTTGATGTAGGAATCCATGGCTTCGTCGAGCGGTTCGAACAATGCGTTGAACCAGTTGTATGTGAAATCGATCTCCGGGTCACTTGCGTTCCACACGGGATTCCAGCTGTCGAGGTCACTGAGATCAGGAAGGGTGTAACTGTTCGCAGAGAGCCAGCCCCGGGTGATCAGCACGTCCCAACCCGTTTCGAGCTCGTCCGTGTCATAGGAGATATAGCTGCTGTTAAGGGTGGCGCCAACCTCGTCCCACGCCAGTTCGAAGCGCGGGTAAGGGCCTGCCACAGGGGTGGCCGTCAGGTTCAGGTCTCCTTCCGGCAGATCCACTTCCAGGTCCTGACCGGCGGTGAAGAAGCGTTGGACGGCCCGGATCTGTCCTGAACCGTCCTCGGCACTGAGGTACAGGCTTTGCAGGTCACCCTGCTGCAGTACCTCGACAGGAGCGGCTCTGAACTGGATGCGGTACTCGCTGCCGGGAGTAGCTGCTTCTGCGTCCCCGAAATAAGCCCGGGTGCCATTCTTCGTTTCCAGGCTGCTGAAGACCCACATCTCGTCATCAGCCTGGGTGCCGTTCACCGTGAGTTCATACACCTCAACCGCGTGGCTGGTGTCCCAGTCCAACTCCACGTGGGCGGCACCGTTGCTCACCTCAACGTCGTGTTTCACCGCGAGGCGGGTGATCGCCTGACCATCGGGGCGGAGCGAGACAATGAGGTCGAAGACGCCGTCGGAGAGTCCAGCCAGACTGAAGCTGGGGTTGGCGGACGGGATGAACCCGATGTCACGGGGGCCGGCGCTGAAGTAAAGACGTTCGCCGTTCACCGGTTCAAAGTTGCTGACTGCTCCGGTAAGGTTTCCGCTGCCGTTCCAGTCATCGTGCCCGTACAGCGCCTCGATACACGGCAGCGTAAGACTGGAGAACTCATCGACGGTCGTCTGCACGATTATGGGTTCGAGGTATGGTCGGCTGTCGTTCCCGTCTTCATCTCCCACTGGACTGTGGAGACAGACGAGCGCGATGCCGTAGCGCCCTGAACTGTCAGTGACCTCGAGCTGATACGGACCTGCCCCTTTCTCCAGTTCGGTCCAGCTGCCTTCGTCGTCCTGGAAGGCTACCAGCTGAACGAGTGGCAGGTGCTCGGGAGGGATTGTCAGACGCACGGTGGTGCTGTCCGGTTCCGGTGATGGGTCAGGCTCCTGACCGGGTGGAGGTTCGCTGGGTGGCGGTTTGCTGGTGCCGCAGGCCGCTAAGAGAAGCGCTAGAAGCACAACTGGAAGTAATCTGCGCATGTGAGACCTCCAAGGGTCAGGTGTGTCCTGACCCGGGATTTTTCAGCCCTTCAATGCTCCGACAGTTACGCCCCGCAGGAAGTACCGCTGGAACGAGAAGAATACGATGATGATGGGAATCGCAGCGAGGGTCGCGCCGGCCATCTGCAGGCCGTAGAACAGGGGTTCCTCGTCCCGGATGAGTGCCAGGCCCACCTGCAGCGTCCGCATGTCAGCCGATCTTGTCGCCACCAGCGGCCACAGGAACAGGTTCCACATGCCGACGAAGGTGATGATGCCGAGGAAAGCCATGCCGGGACGCACCATCGGCATGACGATCTGCCAGAACACCTGCCATTCGTTGGCACCATCGACCCGCGCTGAATCCATCAGCTCGCCCGGGAGCGTCTGGATGAACTGTTTCATCAGGAACACCCCGAACGGGGCGGCGAGCAGGGGCAGGATCAGGCCCTGGTACGTGTCGACCATCCCGAGTCTGGTGACGATGATGAACAGCGGCACCAGGATCGCTTCGTTGGGCAGCATGACAGCCATGATGTGCAGCCAGAACAGGGGCTTGTTGCCCTTGAATGGCATCTTGGCGAACGCGTAGCCGGCCATGCTGGCAGTGAGGACCGTGAACACGGTGACGGTGACTGCCATGATGGTCGAGTTCATCACCCAGATCAGGAAGCCGGGCCGGTTCAGGATCTCAGCGAAATTGCGCAGGGTCGGGTTGGAGGGGATGATCTCCGGTGGGAAGCGCACGGTCAGGGCAGCAGGGGTGAAGGCAGTGGCGACCATCCAGTACAGCGGGATGATCGTCATGAGCGCCAGCACCAGCACGATGCCGATGAACCAGACGGAGTTCAGTCCGCGGGGCGGGACGGGGTGCTCACGGTCGAGCAGGAAGCGGTTAAGTCCACGCGGTGCTCGGGCCATCGATCAGTACTCCACGTTCTGGCCCAGCCACCTGAACTGGATCCAGGCGAGCAGGAAGGTGAACGCGAACAGCACGATCGCCTGGGCGGAGGCCAGCCCCAGGTTGAACTGCTGGAATGCTGTCGTGTAGATGCGGTAGACGAGTGTGATGGTGGCGAACTGTGGTCCGCCCTGAGTCATGATGTAAATGCTCTCGAACACCTGGAAGGTGTTGATCGTGCCCGTAACGACCAGGTACAGCAGGACCGGCTTGATGAGCGGGATGATGATGTTGCGGAACATCTGGCCCCGCGTGGCACCGTCCAGAATAGCGACCTCATATAGGTCCCGGGGTATGCGGGCCAGCGCTGCAGACAGCAGCACGATGCTGGAACCACCCCCCATGATCACCTGCATCCCGATTAGTGACGCGAGCGCCGTGTTGGGATTGCCGAGCCAGGCGACGTTTTCGAAGCCAAACACGTTCATGATGGCGTTCAGCAGACCGAAAGTCGGGTTGAATATCCACAGCCAGATAAGTGAGATGATCACGCCCGAGGTGACCGTAGGAAGATAGAACGCCGACTTGAAGAACGTCTGCAGGCTCTTGGACAGCGGGTCGATCAGGTAGGCGATCAGCAGAGCCTTGCCCAGCCAGAACACGACCACGCCAACCGTGAAGATGCTGGTGTTGCGCAGCGCTATGCCCATCAGCGGGTCAGTGAATACCCGTCGGAAGTTGTCGAAGCCGACGAAACTCAACCGGGTGGGCCGGTAATCCATGAAGGCCAGCACCAGCGCGAACACGACCGGCAGCACCACGAAGATGAGGAAGACGCTGAGCTGCGGCAGCAGGAACAGGTACGCAGCGAGGTTGATGCGCCAGCGGCCGCCCTTTCTCAGGGCAGGCCGCTGGCGCGCGGTGAGGGTACTTTCAGACACCTTACGGGTTCGGCTTAGCGGCCGAATACCTCCCGGTCAGCGTTGCGCACGAACTCATCCAGTGCTTCCTGCGGGGTCGCCTGACCGCTCAGGGCCTTCTGTACTGCGGCCTTGAAGTAGTCGGTGGCGGCACTCGTATCGAGGGAACGCGGTCCGAAGTAAGGGATGCCGTAGGCGATCGCGTCCATGTAGCGCTGCACCTGCTCCTGCACGTCATCGGTGTAGGCCTGGACGGTCTCGAAAGTCAGCAACTCGTTCGCTGAGTGACGGGCAGTGACGTACAGCAGGTCCTGCAGCAGCGTCATGTTCTCGGTGTTGGTGATGAACCGCGCGAGTTCCATCGCCATTTCGCGACGGTAGTCGTCTTCCTGCTTGAAGACGATGAAGCCGCCCGAGGTCTCGAAGGCAACGGGACCGGCCTCCGGGTCATGCGGGAACGGAGCGATGACGACCTGGATGGCCTCGTCCATGCGGCCTTCGTTCAGGTAGCGGTCGATGCGGCCGATCTCGTAGATGCCGCCGTAGCCCATTGCCGCGCGGCCCTGGTGGAAGTTGTCGATCGTGCCGTATACATCGAGTGCCTCGCCGCCGCGCGGAGCCACGCCGTACTCGTTGACGAGGTCAACCAGCAGCTGCAGGCCCATGACGCCCTCTTCAGAGTTCAGGGCGAAGCCTGTCTGCTCGTCGTTGACGTACTGCGCGCCGTAACGGTAAATCCAGGCCATGGAGTTCTCGACGTCCTGGGCTGCCACCGTGATCGCGTAAACCTGGGTGCCGTCTTCACGGGTGAAGGTCAGCTGCTCAGCGGCCTCCAGGAACTCGTCGATCGTCCAGTGACCATCGGGGATCGCAACGCCACGCTCCTCGAACAGGTCCTTGTTCAGCAGCAGGGTGCTGCCCATGCCGTTGTTCGAGTTGTTCCACGGCCAGATGTAGTACTGACCATCAATGTTGCCGTCCTCGAGTGCGTAATCAAGGAAGTCCCCGCGATCGAAGTCAGTCAGGTAGTCATCGATGGGCTCGAGCAGGCCTTCCCGCGCCCACTCGGGGTTGAAGTCCAGGCTCCGCATCACATCAGGCGGGTTGCCGGCGAACAGGGCAGTATTGATCTTCTCCAGGTAACCACTGTTCGGTACGACCTCGAACTCAACTGTGACGTTCGGGTGCAGCTTCATGAACTCCTCGCTGATCCAGGCGGGGAATTCCTCGCCAGTGGGTGACTCATCAGCCGGGAAGCCTGGAGGGCGGATACGCCAGGGGTTGATCCACCAGGTCAGGGTGATCTCCGGCAGTTCCTCCTCCTGTGCAAAGACGGTACTGACGGGAACCATGCCGAGCAGCAGGCTGGCAATAAGGATGTTGCGGATGGTTTTCATTAGTCCTCCTGTCAAGAAGTGTGTGTCTGTCACGACATTTCTACCACGGATAACGAGCATGCAAGTCAGGATGCGTTCGCCCCGGAACAACGTGATGGTGGATGCGCGATACTGGCTGCATGAGTACCGGTCTGACAGTCAGTTTCGATCTGGATGGCGTGGTAATCCAGAACCCCTTCGCCCGAGGCGTGTTCCCCTGGGTGAGGCAGCACGTGCGCAGTAACGTTCCCGCCCTGGCTGAGCTTGAGCAGGCGGAAGCTGAGCGGCAGATGAACGCTGCGGTGAATGAGATCTGGATGCAGCGCATGCGCGAAGGCGAATTCGTTACCGCCTACGACTGGGACGACATCCTGAATGAGGCGAGCCGGCGTCTTGACGGCCCTGAGATTCCCAGCGTCGCGGGTCTGGTCGAACGCTTCAGCGCCGAAGAGGGCATGATCTCGGTTCTGCCTGGCGCCCCTGAGGGCCTGCAGCTCCTCCGTCAGCACGGCGCACGTATAGTGGCTCTCACCAACGGCTTCCATAAGTATCAGTGGCCTGTGCTGGTCGCCCTGGGTATCGAGCATTACTTCGATGCGGTATACACGCCCGACAACATCGGCTTCGCCAAACCACAGTCCGGAGCGTTCCATGCGATTGAAGGGCTGGACGCGCATATCGGTGACACACTCGTCCATGACGTGCTGGGTGCCAATCTGGCAGGCATCATTTCGGTGTGGATGGAACCTGAGTTGCCGGCGGAACTGGCGCCACTGACCCCTGCTGAACGCGCTGAGGACCCGCTGCTGCTGGAGTTTCTTGCCCGTAAACTCGAGGGCAACCTGTACAGCCGTTTCCATCCGGAGGCCAGCATTGAGACTGCCCGGCCCGATCTCGTCGTGCTCGACGTACATGAGGCAGCGCAGGCGCTTTTGGAGCAGACCGCAGCCGACTGAGGACCAGCAGGGGAGTTCGCATGCCTCAGGGGGAAGATCCCGAGTTCGCGCTGATTGAATCGCTGCTTTACGAGCGCGGGTATCAGCGGCTTGAGCGTCACCTGGCCCGGCTGGCGGCAGCAGCAGGTGAGCTTGGCTTTGGATTCAGTGAAGCGCGGCTGCTGAACCTGCTGGAGGGGCAGGCGCTGCAGCTGGCTGAGCACGACGGAGTACGCTACAAGGTCCGTCTGCTGCTTGAGCGCGACGGTATGGCCTGGATCAGTGCTGAACGCCTGGCTGGGAAGCCGGTCCAGGCACGCGTGATGATCGCGGCGGACACTGTTGATTCTGCTGATGCATTGAGTCGCTTCAAGACGACCAGGCGCGAGCTGTTCGACGGTTACGGAAGGGAGCTGCAGCGGCAGTCTCTGTATGACGTGCTGTTCCTTAACGAGCGCTCCGAACTGACCGAGGCGTCCCGCTCCAATGTCTTCGTTGAGTTTGCCGGCGAGCTGCTGACCCCGCCTCTGTCTGCGGGAGTGTTGCCGGGGGTTTACCGGGGTCTGGTGCTGGAGCAGGATCCGCGTGCGCGGGAGGGCAGTCTTGGACTGGCTGACCTGGAGCGCGCGGACGCGGTTTACCTGTGCAACTCGGTGCGCGGCTGGCAGCAGGTCGAGTTGTTGCCAGGCCGTTTACGCCTCGAGTGATGCGGCTGAGACTCTGGTGCTGAGCGTCCGCAGATCATGGCCAGTCGGCTTCTGAGCGACGCGCAGTGAGAACTCATCAATTATCGCCAGCAGATGATCAAATACGTCAGCCTGGGTGCGTTCAAAGTTCACGAAGCCGGTATCGACCGTGAAGCAGTAAACTTCCAGCGGCAGACCATCGGGATCGGGCGCCAGCTGGCGGATGGAGAAGAGCAGGTCGTTGCTGATGCGCGGGTCGGCCCGCAGGTAATTCTCAATGTAAGCCCGGAACGTACCCAGATTGGTGAGGCGGCGGGCATTGACCGGGTCGTCCTCGGCGCCCTCGTGTTTCGCGTTCCAGTCCGCGATGTCGCTGAGTTTCGCGTCGATGTAATCCTTGAGCAGGCTGAAACGGCGCAGGTGGGATATTTCCTCCTCAGTCAGGAAGCGGATGCTGTCCATGTCGATGAGGATGCTGCGTTTGATGCGCCGCCCGATCTCGTACATCGTACGGTAATTCTTGAAACTGTTTTTCAGGAACACATGCGCGGGAATGACCGTGAACGTCTTGTCCCAGTTCTGTACCTTCACGGTGTTCAGCGCCACCTCAACCACGTCACCGTCTGCCTGGTAAGCAGGCATCTCTATCCAGTCGCCCACGCGGATCAGGTCGTTACCTGTCAGCTGCGCACCGGCGACGAGGGACAGGATGGTGTCCTGAAAGACGAGCAGCAGAATGGCCGAGGCCGCACCGATACCGGAGAGGATCAGCAGCGGATCACGGTTCAGCAGCGAAGCGACGGCAGCGACAGCAGCCAGCGCATAGATGACGATAATCAGGCCCTGCAGATAACTCTTTATGGGCCGTTGGCGTGACTTCGGGTTCTTCTCGTACAGGTCACCGAACGCTGACACCGCTGCAGCGATCGCGCTGGCGATGACGATCATGATGACGGCGGACAGCACCCTCTGCAGGAAATCCGCAACGCCGGGCGGCAGCAGCGGCAGCAAAGGCAGACCGGCGCGGATGATGATAAGCGGTACAGCCCTGCTTAACCGACTGAGTACCTGCCGGCCGCGGAGCACACTGTCCCAGCCCGCACTGGTCCGCCGGGTAATGCGGCTGATTATCTCGATCAGGTAACGCGTGGTGAGCAGCTGCGCCACCCACGCTGCCGCGACGATCAGTACGGCGATTATGAGTGTGGCCCACACAGGGTTGGCAGTGAACCAGTCAGCGAGGGTACCGCTGACGTTGGTAGCGAACGGACCGATAACCTGTTCATCCTCATTCACCATTAGGCGCCAGCCTAACAGACAGCGCAGGGGCACCTGTCGGTTCCTGGAAGCTGCGACTGTTACAATCCGCAGCCACACCGTTGCGCATAATGAGACGATGACACCGTTCAGTTCGTCGGTCCGGGGTTTCCAGCTGCCACGCTATCCTTCTGGTTCAGTAAGGCTGTTAGTGCTGGTACTTGCGCTGCTGGCCGGCGGCGCCCTCGCCCAGGAGTTCCTGTTCGTGACGAGCCGTCTGCAGGCCGAACCAGCGGTAGGCCCCTCGGGGAGTCAGCTTTACCAGAACGAGCTGTACCTGTACCGGGACGGAAGCCAGCAGCGCCTCACCTTCACACCTACGGAAAGCGAATGGGACCCGCAGCCTTCACCATCCGGAAGGCTGGTCGCCTACGTTGTCAATGACAGCGTGGTCGACTGGGCTGCTGCTTCCGTGACCGAGGACTGGCAGTGGCATCTGCGCATACTTGATCTGGAAACTGCTGAAGTCATCCGCGAATGGCTGTTGCCTGACTCGGTAGGGCGTACCCGTTATGCCGGCGGGTTCGACATCGCCTGGCACCCCGATGAGCAGAGCCTCGTGGCGCAGCTGCCAAGCGGCGACGGGATCGGCCGCATCGCCCGCTTCGATCTTGGCGAGGGTGAACCGCAGTTGCTGACCAGTGGCATCGGTGTGCATCTCGATGACGAGCGCGGCTGGATCGCAACTACCATGAACGGTTCGGTAGCCGTCTACAACAAGCTTTCCGGTGAGGTCAGCACGCTCTCTCCCGGTGAAACACTCGGCTGGGTCGGTACGGAGGTGGTGAGTGGCGGCCCCGATCAGCTGCAACTCATCGATCCCGTCACCGCTGCAATAACGGTGCTGGACAGCGAACCGGGCTATTACGCTTCGTTCAGTGCTGAACCGGGCGGCGGCAGGTACGCCTGGAGCCGCTACGTATCCGACCGCGATGAAACCACCATCACGATCAGCGATGCACAGTTCAACTCCAGCGCAACGTGGACTTATTCCGACTACATCGATAACGTTCACTGGCTGGACGAGAACTCGCTCCTGCTGACCGTTCTGCTTGGTGAGCGCATGGGCATCATGCAGCTTGACCTGCGTTCCGGTTCGGAGTTCGTACTGGTCGGCTCACAGTTCGCTGATGATATGGCCGCGGTACCGCTGCGACAGCGCTGACTGGTGCAAGTCGGATCGGAACACAGCGCGATGACTGTGGATGCAAGACTGGTGATGGTCCGCCTGTAAGGAGAACGTCAATGAGCATCCAAGGTTTGCACCACATCACCCTGATCGCGGACAGCGCCCAGCGCACCGCTGATTTCTACACGCGGATCCTCGGGCTCAGGCTGGTGAAAACGACCGTCAACGCAGACGAACCGGCCGACCATCACCTGTTCTTCGGCGACGCTGAAGGTGCGCCCGGAAGTATCCTCAGCTTCTTCATCATGCCCGGGGCCCGGCGCGGCAGCTCCGGCATCGGTGGTACTCACCACTACGCACTGACCGTGCGTGACGGGATCGCCCTCCGCAAATGGAAACGCTGGCTGACGGATAACGGCGTGCAGGTCAACGGGCCGCTCAACCGGCATTACTTCGAATCGATCTACTTCCGTGATCCTGACCGCGCCATCATCGAGCTCGCCACCAGCGGACCAGGTTTCACGGTTGATGAGCCGGCAGCTGAACTCGGCACCAGCGACCTGGAACCGCCTGCTGAGCTGATACGCGCGAACCGAGATCAGGCCGCGATTAACGCCGATACTCATCCGGAACCTGTCCCCGCCATCAGCAACGACATGACCCTGAGCCGTGGCCTGCACCACATCTCCGCGGTAAGTGCCGATATCCTCAGAACGCACGATTTCTACAGCGGCGTCCTGGGGCTGCCGCTTGTGAAGCGCACCAGCAACTTCGACGATCCTGACAGCCCGCACTGGTACTGGACCGCCAGCGAAGCTGGCCGCACGGCACTGACTTACTTAGAGGTGGATCCGGAGAAACTCCCGCCTGCACGCCTGGGCACGGGCCAGACACACCACTTTGCGTTCAGCGTCGCCGGTGAGGAGGAGCTGCATGACATGGGTGAGCGCCTGCGCTACGCGGGCCATCAGATTACGCAGGTTTCAGATCACACCTATTTCAGAAGCATCTACTCAAGCGACCCGGACGGGCACATGATAGAGATAGCCACCAATGGACCCGGGTTTACTGTGGACGAGCCGCTTGAGCGACTTGGTCAGTCGCTCAAGTTGCCTGCAGGGCTGGAAGGGGAACGGCAGGAACTCGAACGGGTCCTACCGCAGTTCACACCGCCTGCCTGGAAAACTGATGATGATTGACAGGCGGCCGGTGCCAGACTTAACCTGTTGACACTTTAGCGAATGGTGGTGTTGTGCAATGAGCCAAGTTAACAAAAAACCTGATCGCAGCGACGCCACCCTGATCGCCACTTCCTGAACGCACAGCGTCGGCGTCGCCCAACAATTCCGGCAATTCCCTGAGAAAACTGGAGGTTCGCTTTGTACCCCCGGGATCAATCGGTGGTCAGTTCGGTTCCCAGAGCGTTCAGGAGCGCTTCGGTGCCGTAACGCCGCTGTTCAGTTCCGTCGGCTCCGGCAAGGAACGTCACCTGTTCATGCAGGGTCAGGCGGGTACCTGTGGCAGTACGCTCCAAGGTTATAGTCTGCAGCGAGGTGGAGAACACCTTGCCCTTGTTCGCCATTGAGTAGGCGAGCATGATGCGTTCGTTCTCGATGATGTCGAAGTAGTGGGTGTCGTTGCGGATCTCCGTGCTGCTGAACTCCTTGTTTGCCACGGTGAAGGCCGTGCGCTCATGTCCGCCGGGGCGGAAGTCAAGCTCGTAACTGCCGACGATGAAGCCCTCGCCCTCCGCGAACCAGCGGCGCTTTTTCTCGGGATCGCTGAACGCACTGAAGACTTTCCCGGGTGGGACCGGGTAGTCGCGAGTGAGGCTGAAAGAATCAAAGGTAAGAGTGTCTGCCATATTCCTTCTCCAATCCTGGTTGTCAGTCGTTGTCCAGCAGCTCACCCAGACGGTCCAGGCGTCGTGCCCAGCGCCGCTGGTGCCAGTCGAGCCAGTCTGACGCCGCCTGCAGGCCCGCAAGGTCGAGTTCGCAGGTGCGAATCCGACCGCTCTTGTGACTGCGAATGAGCCGGCTGTCCTCCAGTACCTGCAGATGCTGGAGGACAGCTGAGCGACTGATGTTGAGAGGGATGGCCAGTTCGCTGACGGTGGCTGGTCCGTCTGCGAGCTGACTGATGATGGACCGGCGGGTTGCATCGCCGAGCGCGCCAAAGACTCCTGCCGCTGAACCATGGTTAAGCATGGGCTTAACTGTATGGTGTCGGGCGCATGATTGTCAAGTGTATGCTTAAGTGTGTGTGGGCGGGGCGCAGACCGGTTTCCCGCCCACCGTGCAGTTCAGTGGTTCCAGCCACCCTCGCCTTGTGTGTAATCACAGACGCCGGTCGGGAAGATCTGCTTCAGTCGTGCAATATCGTTATTTCCCGGCTGCCAGTTGCCGTAGATTCCCCGCGCAACTGCAGCCTCCACGCTCTGCAGGTGGCACTTGTAGACGATGCCGGTGATGGGCGCGCCCGCCACTCTGCGGGACGTGCTGTACAGCTGGAAGTGCTCAAGGCATGGGCCCGCTTCGCCGTCATCAAGCACCCCACTCCAGGCGTCAGCACCGGCGTAGATCAGGTCACCGCGAGCGTCGAAACAGGCATCCACGGCTGCCTCCGGGCGGGCTTCCGCTGCACTGAGCTCCGGGTTCGCCAGTAACCGGCCCATCCAGTCGTCCATCACTTTCAGCGCTAGTGGCGTCTGATCGAACTCGCTCTCGCCCGCTATCACATCGGTGAACCAGATCACCTGGTTGTCCGCGCTGCCGCGTGCGTCCAGCATGCGCTGGCGCGTTGCGAACGACTGCGAGGTGTTGTGCATGTCCAGTACCTCTTCCAGGTACGGTCGCCAGTCGATTATGGGCAGGTCGATATCACCTAAGAACACCAGCCCACTTTCCAGCACGGCCCGGATCGCCCCGGGGTCCGCCTCGGCCCTTGGCGCGGGTGTCGCGCCACCGTCAGGACTGAGGTTCATGTTGCGCATGCTCCAGGGGTCCAGCTGATCCGGGTCCTCGCACAGCTGCTCGATGAACGGGCAGCCTTCCTGAACCATCTCCGCCTGATCCTTCCAGCTGCCGACCGTGGCGTTGAGGTGCAGGAAATCCTCGGGGGTCAGGTGCCCAGTCGCGAGAGCCTGCAGGCCGTACTGAACGCCGACGTTGTCCCACGTGCGGCGTGCAAAGCCATCGTCGCGCAAGCCGTAACTGTTCACCGCGTCAGCAAAGTGGGTCCATTCGACGCTTGCCTGCTGTTCAGGGGTGATGCCGGGTGCCGTACCGAAATGCGGGTTCAGGGCCAGCGGTGACAGGCCCCGCCAGCCGTTGATGCACTCACTGTTGCCGGGCTGGCCAGTGAACGGGTTGGGGTAGTCATCGCTGGCATTGAGTCCTTCAATCAGGGTGCGGTTGCTCCAGGTTGCCCATTTCGAGTCAGGGTCAGCCATCACCTGGAAATCGATCCAGCGTTCCAGCAGCTCACAGTCACCGACGTGGATCGTCTGGGTGGCCATATCCGGGTACGAGTACTGGGGTATGAGCGCGTCAAGCAGACCCGGATGATTCTGAGCGTAGACATACTGCTGAATCGCACCCCCGGACCCGCCCACCGCCACGGTGTAATCCGGCAGGCCGTACTCAGTCACGAAGCGGGACTTCAGCATCAGCGCCGTCTCGCCACCCAGGATGAGATCGTAGTGAACGTTGGTGCGTGTACCGGTCGAGTAAAGCACCGCGTAACCGAGGCCCAGGGCCGGCTGCGACATCATGTTACTGAAGCTCGGACCACCCTGGTAATGGCCGATAGCCACTCCACCCTGGAACTGGAACAGCGCCCGCCCGTTCCAGCCACTCAGGTCAGGCTCGCTTACGAGCTGGGACTCCGGGGACAGCATCGCGATCGAGTAGATGAAGCGGTTTATTGTGCCTCGTTCCCAGCGGACGATGTACGGCACCATGCTGCCGTCAAGCAGCGTAGTCAAAGCCACGTCACTGGCGGGGGTCACTCCGGATTCATACGGCTCAAGGTCGCCGCTGGCGAGCGACATGTACAGGAAATCCACGCGGGTTTCCATGGAGCAGTCCTCATCCAGGATGTCACCGAGCTGGGCAGCCTGCCGGTGTGACTCGGTGGCGCACAGGAACACTTCCTGCTTCGGGCCGGCAAACATCGGTCCGGTCAGTGGGTGGTTCGTAAGCGTCAGCCTCGCTGTTTCGCCCCCGATCACGGCAGTGATCGTGGTGCTGCCTGCCGGCAGGCCGAAAAGGACCCCCTCGTACAGGCCCGGCCCGATGCGGGTGAACAGGCCGGCAAGGTCGCTGCGGACTCCACCCGCTCCGATGCTCCGTACCAGCTCCAGTTCGGCATTCGGAGCGCCATGCACCTGCAGGCGTACGGCGCCACCACTTACGTACTCTGGTGGCCCCGAGACGCTGGTGATGCTCGCCTGAGCCAGGGCCAGCGAACCGGTCGCCAGCGTTATAAGCACAGCCAGAAGGTAACTACGGATGTTCGCCATGTAACGCCTCCGCATCCCACCCGCCCGCTTGCCGGAGCAGGTCAGTTGAATTGGTGGTTCAAGGGTAACACTCCTGCATCTCAGCCGTATTCCAGGTCCCGTCGCTCCAGTTTGCCTAGCCAGGTCAGGAACAACCACACTGCAGTGGCCAGCAGGATCAGGGTAGCCGGTGTGCGCATGATCATGCCGGCCAGCTGCTGATCCTGCAGGGCTGAGATGCCCAGAGCCTGCGCACTGAGCACGTATGCGTCATAGAGCGGTTCCACCGCGAACGCCAGCAGCGAGGCCAGCACCATTCCCTGCAGCATCGTGGCGAGCACGAACAGGATCGCAGCACCATGCGGCAGGCGCCTGCGGCCAGAAGGTTGCAGGATGAGCCACCACAGCAACAATGCGGCGCCGAACATCATGAAGTGTTCCAGCGCGTGGATGAGCTCGCTCCGGAGTGCTGCTTCATACATCAGCGGAGCATGCCAGAGCCAGAACGTGACGGTGAACAGCACAAGCACACTGAACGGTGCCGTGAGCCAGGCCACCACCTGTCGCAGCGGACCGCTGGCCAGCCAGCGACGGCTGAGCGTGACCCGTTGTCGGGCCGGAACAGCCCACAGGAAAGCGAGGCCAGCCTCACTCCAGGCGAGCAGCGGCGCTGCGACGAACGCCAGCAGCATGTGCTGCAGCATGTGCGCGGAGAACAACATCGTGGCAACGTACTCAAGCGGCGACAGCAGCGCCACCCCCAGAGTGATGATTCCGAGTGTGAAAGCCGCAGACTGGGTCCGGCTTATGCCCTTGCCGATTCCCGCCTGCCGCCACAGTCGCGTCACCCCGATGCTGTACAGCAGCAGGGGGCCGAACAGAGCGGTGAGTACCCACGGGTTCAGGCTGTAACCAGTGAGTACCCACTCCGGCAGCTGCGTCATGAGTTCAGCTGCACGTGCGCAGCAGCACGTAGGGCAGACCCGTCAGGAGGATGGCTATGACGAAGAAACCGTTGATCATGCCGCCGAACGCTACAGCGAACGGCCGGTCGTTGGCGGGGTCCGCTCCACGGGCGTTCAGAAGTGCGATCTGACCTGCTGCCAGTGCGGTGAACGAGGCGATCAGCGTGATCGCTATGCCGATCACCCTCACTGCCGGTACCCCGAACAGGTCGAAGGCCAGCCGGGTGGAGCCACAGTCGATCTCGCTGAGTGCGAACAACGCCACGAAGGTCACGAACCAGGTGATCAGCCCACCCACATAGACCATGCCCGGCAGCATGGGCCGTCTTGGTGCAGTTTCAGTTTCACTCGTGGTCATCAGTCAGTCACCCCCCGGCTGCGTCACAGGTATGGCCCCAGGTAAAGAGTGGCGAACAGCGGAAGCCAGATGATCACGACGAACTGCCAGTACAGGCCATTCACTTCCAGTGCCAGGCGCCGCTCCCTGGTGAACATGCCCCGGTACGCCATCGCAAACACGACCAGCCCTTTCAGCACGACGGAGATCACGTGCCCTGCATGAAAGATGGTGATGGCGTAAGTAACGGACCCGTAAGCATGGGTCGACCAGTCGTAGTCGTAGCCGCTGTACTCCACCCACTTCAGGCTCAGGAACACCACCGCCAGGGTCAGGGCGACAGCCTGACCGATGAGGAGCTGGGCGCGTTTCTCTTTCCTGCCCCCCTGATCCGCTATCCGCATCGCCACTCCGCTCGCCAGCAGGATGAACGTGTTGATCAGCGGCAGTGTCAGTTCCGGAGGTTCGATACCTTCGGGCGGCCAGGCCGGATTGTTCAGCTTCAGGTAGAAGTACATCGCGATCAGGCCCGACACCACCACTGTCTCGATGGTGATGAGTCCGATCATGCCCCACCAGATGATGTTCTTCGGGCCGGTGGTGTGCTTCGGCAGCTTCCGGATGTTCATCGCGGTGCTGCTCATGTAGCCAGCTCCTTGTTGAACGGCCAGTGCCAGCCGATCATCGACAGGTAGAACAGGAACGCGCCGATCGGTACAAACCAGAATGACCACATCAGGCCGATGAACGCCACGGCCACTGACAGGGCCGCCAGCAGCGGCCAGATGCTCGGGCCCGGCAGATCCACGCGGCTCTCAGGTTCAGCTGTGATTGCGTCCGTGCCCCAGGTCTCCCGCACCGTGTCATCGAATTGTGGCAACAACCGTATCGCCCGGTCAGCTGCGGTTTCCCGGCCAGCCGGCGCCTGCGGCTCCTCCCACAGCGGATAACGCGCCCGGACCACCGGTAGGTACAGCCAGTTGAACTTCGGCGGCGGCGACGTGGTGGCCCACTCAAGCGTCGGGCCGCCCCACGGGTCGTTGCCGGCTGCCTGGCCCTGTCTGCGGCTGACGAACACGTTGATTACGAACAGGAATATGCCGATCGCCAGTATGTACGAGCCGATCGTGGAGACCAGGTTGAGAGTCCCCCAGCCCATGTCGCTGCTGTAGGTCTGGATGCGCCGGCTCATGCCGGTCAGCCCCAGGTGATGCTGGATGAAGAACGTCATGTTCATGCCGATGAGCATCAGCCAGAACTGCCAGCGGCCGATACGCTCATTCAGCATGTAGCCGGTGATCTTCGGCAGCCAGTAGTACAGTCCGGCGAACAGCGGGAACACGGCGCCGCCGATCAGCACGTAGTGCAGGTGGGCGACCACGAAATAAGAGTCATGCACCTGCAGGTTGACCGGTACCGCTGCGAGCATGATGCCGGTGACACCTCCGGCCATGAACACCAGCACGAAGCCGAGCAGGAACAGGAACGGCGCCTTGAAGCGCGGTTTGCCGTACCAGGTGGTCGCCAGGAAACTGAAGATGTGGATGCCGCTGGGAATCGCCACCAGCACACTCGCCACCGCGAAGAAAGACAGGACGATTGGCGGCAGACCGACAGCGAAGAAATGGTGTGCCCACAGACCGAACGACAGCACTCCCATCGCTACGAGCGCCATGTTCACCAGGGTGTAGCCCATGATGGGCCGCCGGACCATCGCCATGAGCACCATGGCCACCACCCCAAGAGCGGGCACGAAGATGATGTACACCTCAGGATGACCGAAGAACCAGAACAGGTGTTTATACAGCACCGGGTCTCCGCCCATCGCTGCATTGAAGAAATGCGTACCGGCCATCCGGTCCATTGCCACGGTGATCGACGCCAGCAGCACGGCCGGCATGGCGACGATGATCATCATAGCCATCACCAGCATTGCCCAGACCAGTACAGGCATCCGGCTCAGCGTCATGCCCGGCGCGCGCATCTTCAGGATCGTCACGACGATCTCAACCGCCGCAGCGAGTGCCGATATCTCCAGCAGGCTGATCGCTGTTGCCCACACGTCCATACCCATCTGCGGTGTGAAACTGCGGTCTGAGGAGAGGGGCGCATGTGCGAACCAGCCTGCATCCGGGGCAACGCCGAGGAAGAACGAGGTGAACAGGGTGACCCCGGCGATCAGGTAAAGCCAGTACCCGAATGCGGACAGGCGCGGCATGCTCATGTCACGCGCGCCGACCATCAGGGGTATCAGGTACATCGCAACACCTTCGAAGATCGGCACCGCGAACAGGAACATCATGGTCGTGCCGTGCATGCTGAACAGCTGCTGGAACAGCTCGGTGCTGATGACGTCCAGCTCAGGCTGCGCCAGCTGGGTGCGCATCATGAGCGCCTGGATGCCACCCAGGATCAGGAAGATGATCCCGGTGACGATGAAGCGCCGGCCGACCGTCCGATGGTTCACCACCATCAGCGGACCGCGCCAGCCAGGGGGCCGCGACCATGCCCGCTCGAGTGCCTCCTTGTCAGGCCGGTAGCCGCCGTAATCCTCTTCAGGCAGCCCGTGCGTGTACTCGCTCACTCTGCCACCCCCAGAAACTCGATGAGTGCGTCAAGCTCCTGACCCGTCATCGGTGTGGCCGGCATCTGAGTGCCCGGTTTGATGCCCTGCGGGTCAGTTATCCAGTTCGCCAGTTGTGAGCGGGTGTTCGGCAAGGTGCGTGCAGCCAGGGTGCTTCTGCTGCCCAGGTGGGTCAGGTCAGGTCCCGCTTCGACCACGGCTTCACTGACACCGCGGACGCTGTGACAGTTCGAGCAGATAAGTCGCCCGAAAACCTCACGGCCCTGTTCGGCCAGCTCCGTGTCAGGTGGGCTGGCGTCTGCAGCCTGTTGTTCAAGCCACTGGTCGAACTCAGCCGGCATCTGCGCAACTACCAGCAGCCGCATGTGCGAGTGCCCCTGTCCGCAGAACTCCGCGCAGAAGCCTTCGTACACTCCCGGAGCGTCAGCCTGGATGACGAGTTCGTTGGTGCGGCCGGGAACCAGTTCGGTCTTGCCGTGCAACTGCGGAACCCAGAACGAATGGATGACGTCCGCTGACTCGAGTTCAAGCCGCACTGGCTGACCGACCGGTATATGGAGTTCGTTGGCGGTTGCGAAACCAGCATCAGGGTACTCAAGTTCCCACCAGAACATGTGGCCGGTAACGCGCACGGCCAGAGCGTCCTCTGGCGGCGCTGCATCCAGCCAGCGCATCCCGAGCAGGATGAGCACCGTGGTGGCAATCAGGAGCAGCAGAGGTATGACCGCCCCACCCCACAGCACCACTGCCTTGCCACGCACTTCGGCCTGGGGATGCTCTGCGGACTGCCTGCGGCGCCACACTGCAGCGAACAGGGCAGCGAACACGATGAGGCAGACCGCGACAGCTGCCCAGTAGAGAATCCACCAGCTGTTCGCTATCTGCACTGCCCCCGGACCCTGGGGATCCAGCGCGAGCTCATTACCACACGAGGCCAGTAACGGAACCGTAAGTACTGTCCACCACCTGTGCAGGCGAGGCGCCCGCTCACCTCTCATTCTCAGCCTGGTCTCAGTCACGTTGAGCGCCAGTTTAGGCGCTCGTCCGGGACCGATAATGCGGTCTGAACTTCAGTCCCGCCTGAGTAACTCAATGTTGCGGCAACCGTTGCCGGCAACACCACGGCACTGTGGGTGCGCTTGCGTTCAGCCCGGCAAAGTCACTTCTATACTGCCCCGCAAGGATGCAACCCAGCAGCAGGCACTGTGACCGCGACTGACGCAGAAACGAGTGAAGACATGGCGAACGAACAGCGTACGGCGAACATCTGGATGACGCTCGTGACCATCCTCTGGGTGGCACTCGGGCTGGGCGTCGTGGTCCTGATCCTCTGGTGGGGCGGCATCATCGGCGGTGGTAACGGTAACGGTACCGAGACCACCGTCAGTGAAACCAGTGGTGACAACGGCGCTGACAGTGATCAGAGCGATGACGGCGGGGACGCTGCCGATGAGGACAATGGTGATGCTGTCGCCGACGATGAAGGTGACAGCACCGGAAACGGTGAAGGAGACGGCGAGGCAGAAGTGCAGTCAATCTTCACTGCTGAGCAGGCGGAACGCGGCCAGGAAGAGTACTCCGCGAACTGCGCCCAGTGTCACGGCGGCCAGCTTGATGGCGACCCGCCCCTGACCGGCCAGGCGTTCTCGTCCACCTGGGAAGGCATGCCGGTGAACGCGCTGTTCGAAGTGATCAGCCAGACCATGCCGCAGGACAGTCCCGGCAGCCTGAGTGATGAAACGTACGCCGACATCACCGCTCACATCCTTGCTTTCAACGGCATGCCGGAAGGCGAGGATGAACTGCAGCCGGGTGACGATGAGGCGCTCCAGACACTGATCTTCCTGGATCCAGAGGCCGGCGACAGCGGGAACGGCGACGGCGAGGAAACCGGCGGTGAAGCTGACAGCGACGACGGGGATTCAGCCGAAAACGGCTCCGGTTACGGGCAGGCAGACGACGGTGAGGATGCGGATTCCGGTGACAGCGACAGTAACGGTGACAGCAACGGCGAGCAGGCGGAGTCAGACAGCTCTGACGGTGCTGCTGATGATGCTGATTCGGGTGATGACGGTAATGGTAACGGTGGGGATGCTGATTCGGGGGATGGCGCTTCGGATGGTGAGGGTTGGTATACGGAGGAGCAGGCTGAGGCCGGGGCTGAGGATTACAGCGCTAGTTGTGCGTCCTGTCATGGTGAGGATGGTACTGGTGGCAGTGATCCGGAGTTGGCTGGTGGTGCTCTGGAGGGCAGTTTCGATACGGTGTGGGATCTGTTTGATTACACGAGTACGGAGATGCCTGATGATGATCCGGGTTCGTTGGATGAAGAGACTTATGTGAATATCGTTGCTCATTTGCTGGCGTTGAATGATTTTCCGGCTGGTGATGAGGAGCTGGAAGTTGACGAGGAGCAGATGAGTGAGATGTCGCTTGCTGATGGTGATGGTGGTGGCAACGGCGATGGTAACGGTGAGTCTGCTGATGGTGATGACGCTGACGGGGCTGACGGGGGCGGTAACGGTGACAGTTCTGAAACGGACGGCGATGGTGGTGATACCGCCAACGAAGACGCCAACGGCGAAGAAAACAACGGTGACTCCGCCGACAACGGCACGCAGGAGAATGGCGAAGTAAGCGCTGCGGATGCCACGCATGCTGATGAAGATCACGTCGAGCAGATCGACACCGAACAGCCAGGGGACAGTGAAGAGCCCGAAGCCGGCGAAGGCTGGATAGAGTTCACCGTCCGGCCCCAGCAGGCGACCATCAACATCCTCGGACCAGGCGGTTACGTGGCCCAGGTAAGCGGCGAGGATGAGGGAACCATCACCGGCCTTGAACCCGGTCATTACATTCTCGCTGCTTCGCTCGGCAACTTCGACCATCAGGTGGTCGCTGACGTCCGACAGCGTGAAACCGTTCGCGTCGAACTCATCATCCCGGCCCTGGCAGACTCCGCGGACTTGAGCGGCAGCTCCCAGGATGCCGGAAACGGTGACTCCGGCTCCGGTTACGGGCAGGCAGACGACGGTGAGGATGCGGATTCCGGTGACAGCGACAGTAACGGTGACAGCAACGGCGAGCAGGCGGAGTCAGACAGCTCTGACGGTGCTGCTGATGATGCTGATTCGGGTGATGACGGTAATGGTAACGGTGGGGATGCTGATTCGGGGGATGGCGCTTCGGATGGTGAGGGTTGGTATACGGAGGAGCAGGCTGAGGCCGGGGCTGAGGATTACAGCGCTAGTTGTGCGTCCTGTCATGGTGAGGATGGTACTGGTGGCAGTGATCCGGAGTTGGCTGGTGGTGCTCTGGAGGGCAGTTTCGATACGGTGTGGGATCTGTTTGATTACACGAGTACGGAGATGCCTGATGATGATCCGGGTTCGTTGGATGAAGAGACTTATGTGAATATCGTTGCTCATTTGCTGGCGTTGAATGATTTTCCGGCTGGTGATGAGGAGCTGGAAGTTGACGAGGAGCAGATGAGTGAGATGTCGCTTGCTGATGGTGATGGTGGTGGCAACGGCGATGGTAACGGTGAGTCTGCTGATGGTGATGACGCTGACGGGGCTGACGGGGGCGGTAACGGTGACAGTTCTGAAACGGACGGCGATGGTGGTGATACCGCCAACGGTGAAGAGACCGGGAACGGGCAGAGCGACAACGGCGATGCACAACAGGAGACCGCCGCGCAGCGTGGCCAGTCGGCCTATTCCAGCAACTGCGCCATGTGCCACGGCCCCAGCCTTGAAGGCATAGAAGCTCCACCGCTGGCAGGCCCGGTCTTCATGGAACGCTGGGGCGGACACCCGGTCAACTGGCTCTACTTCCAGGCCTACACGTCCATGCCCCCGGACACTCCTGGATCGCTTGACGACCAGGCTTACACCGACATCATGGTCCACATCCTGACCGAGAACGGCCTGCTTGAAGGTGACGAGGAATTCCGGCCATACGATCCCCTGCTTGAAATGATGATCATCGGCACCCAGGAACAGCAGGACTTCACCCTGCAGCACCGCATCGAGGAGCTCCGGAGAACCGTGCATGAGCCATTCGAAGAAGCCGAGCAGGAGGATCCGGAAACGGGTGCTGATGAGACCGGCATACCACCAGCTGAAACCAGTGACTCTCCGGCTGAAGACGGTCCGCGCGACCCGCTCGGCGGCAACGGTGGAGAAGCTGATGACAACGGGAACGGCAACTCTGCAGAGAACGGCGCTGCCGACAACGACGTTGAAGACGAAGGTGACGGTACCGATTCAGACCATGAGATCCAGCCGACTGACGACGTGCCGGCTGAAGGTGCAGGCAACATCGAAGACGAAGGCGGCGACGCTGACGAAGGAAACGGAGGCAACGGCGAATGAGCAGGAAGAAGACGCTGCTTGACGAACTCGGCAGCGAACGGGCCCTCAGCCGGCGAGGCATCATCAAGGCCGGCTTCGGTCTGCTCGCCACCACCATCATCGGCTCGGCCCTGCGGGTCGACGCTCAGGCGGAAGAAAACGCGATGCTCGAAAGCCTGCTGGCCTTCAACCGCGAGGAAGCCGAACTGCTGGCAGCGATCGCCGATCGCATCTGGCCACCAGATGATGAATCACCCGGAGCAGCCGAACTCGGCGCCCACTACTACGTGGACCGGGCGCTCGCCGGCGCCTACAGCAGCTACCGCGAGGTGTACCACCGCGTCCTGCGCCAGGTCGAAGAACGCGCTGTGCTGGAACACGGCTTTCCCTTCGCGCAGCTCGGCAGCAGTCAGCAGGACGCCATCCTGATCGAACTTGAGAACCTGAGTGAAGAAGACGATCTGGTCGCCCGCCTCGAGGGACCCGAGTTCGAGATGGGACCCGCCAGCTCCTTCGAGATGATCCGCACCCACGTCATGGAAGGTGTCTTCGCAGACCCCATCTATGGGGGCAACCGTGAGTTCGGCGGCTGGAGGAGCGTCAACTATCCAGGCGCGCATTACATCTACACCGCTGAAGAGCAGCAGACATTCGAACCACTCGACAAGCCCTACCTGAGCGTGGCAGACCTGTAAGCCACCGGATACGGAGAGAACATGGCAGTCCAGCCCAAGAAAGACGTGGTCATCGTAGGTTACGGCGCCGCCGCCGGACCGATCAGCACCGAACTGGCTCTCGCCGGCTACAGCGTAGTCGCCCTGGAACGCGGCCCGCATATGACCACCAAACGGGACTTCGCACAGGCCCAGCTTGACACCCTCCGCTGGATCACCCGCGGCGGACTGCTGCCCCCGTTCAGGGACCTGCCCTTCACCTTCCGGTCCGACGAGAACGACACGGCCCGCCCGGCCCGCTACATCATGGCCAGCATGGTCGGCGGTGCCTCGGTCCACTGGTCCGGGCAGTCATGGCGTTTCTTCGAGGACGACTTCAGGGTGCGCTCCACCGTACTCGAGCTGTACGGTCCCGAGCGTCTGGCCCATCTCGAAGAGGACGGTGCCGCACTCGCAGACTGGCCGCTGACGTACGAAGAAGTCGAACCGTTCTATGAGAAAGTCGAGACGCACGTCGGCATCGGCGGCTGGCCCGGCAACATCCAGGGGAACCTGCGTCCTGTCGATCCTAACGAAGGCAACCCGTTTGAAGCACCACGCCAGAACGACTTCCCGTTCCGGCCACTGAGGGACAATGCCACTGACCTGGTGTTCCGGCACGGTGCCCTGCAACTGGGACTGCATCCGTTCCATGTTCCGACCGGCATCACCACCGTGCCGTACCTGTCGCCCTACGGTGTTTCCCGCCCGCCATGTACGTACTGCACGTTCTGCACCGGTCACGGCTGCTGGAACGCCTCGAAATCAAGCTCGCTCGTCTCACTTCTGCCTGCAGCAGAAGCGACCGGCAACTTCGAACTCCGCTCCAACAGCCAGGTGATCAGACTGAACCGCGAAGGTGACCGCATCGTCAGCGTCACCTACGTGGACACGCTCACCGGCGAGGAACACACCCAGCCCGGTGACATCTTCTACCTGGGTGCCTACTCGTTCCAGAACATAAGGCTGCTGCTTCATTCCGGCATCACCTCCAACGGCCTCGTCGGCAAGTACTTCATGAACCGCGCCATGCCGAGTGTCAACGCCATCTTCAACGACCGCATGATCAACGGTTACAACGGCCCCGGTGTCCAGCGACAGGGCATCGATGACTTCAACGGTGAAGTGTTCTTCGAGAAGAAAGAACAGCTGAGTGATGACGATTTCTTCATCCGTGGCGCGTTCATCGGCTCACCGAGCCAGCGCAACCCGCTGCAGACGTATGACATGCTGCCGGATGACGTCCCCACCTGGGGAAGCGGCTTCAAGCAGCACACCCGCGAGAACATCAACCGCCTCGTCGGCCTGCAGCTGCTCTGCGAGCCGCTGCCCTATGAGTCCAGCTACCTTGATCTCGATCCGAACTACACCGACGAATGGGGCATGCCCGCAGTACGCGTCACCCGCCAGGCCAAACAGAACGAGCGGCGCATGGCACGCTTCATCCATGACAAAGGGGTGGAGATCATGCGGGCCGCCGGCGCCTCCCGCATCTTCGGCAGCCCGGAGATCCAGCCGGTAGCCAGCTCAGAGCACGACACCGGCGGAGCACGCATGGGTGTTGACCCCACGCAGTCAGTGACCAACCGCTATGGTCAGATGTGGGAGCTGCCGAACCTGTTCGTGGGCGGTGGAGCCGTGTTTCCCAGCATGGCCGGCAAGAACCCCACCCAGACTATCTGGATGCTCTCCTACCTGACCGCAGATGCCATCGAGAACCAGAAGGTCGACCTGGAGGACGCTGAGGCGTACACGTGATCGAACTCAGCGTCATGCCAGCCACCGGGAGTGAGCCGGCGCAGCTGCAGCATGATGTGCGGACAAGTCTGGACTGGCGCGACTGGGACAGCGGACTCGAGGAAGCTCGCCAGCTCCGCAAACCCGTTCTCTGCCTGGCTGAGCAACCATGGAGCAACTCGGCTCAGCGTCTCGCACTGTTCTTTCACGAAGACCCGGAGCTCCTGGACGTGGTCGCCACCGGTTTCATCCCGGTTCTCGTTGACCCGGACCGGCACCCGGCGCTGACCGAGCGGATTTTGGTTGCAGCGAGCCAGCTCGAAGAGACCTTCGGCCCACCTATGCTGGCGCTGCTCAGCGAAGAGGGTTTGCCGCTGGTCACCTACTGCAACATTGCCTTCGAAGGCTCCGATCGGCGACCCTCACTGCTGGCGCTGCTGCGCTCCACCAGCGATTATTACGAAGCTCAGCGCCAGGAGTGCATCGTCGAGGCGCGCGGACTGCAGCAGGTAGCAGCAGGGCACACCGCGCCCGGGCAGAACCTGTTCCTGCCAGTCTGGTCACTCAGCCGTCAGCCCGATCCGGGCATGCTGGACGGGCTGCTTGGAGCCGGAACCACCGATCAGCTGGACCTCACCTTCCACCGCGCGGCGCGCATGCCGGGCTGGGGAGTGCCGCACTTCGAGAAGACCGCCCTGCAGAACGCAGCGATGGCGAACGTGCTGCGCGCCAGCGACCACCCGGCTGCCGGCGATCACGCCAGGGCCGCGGCGGAGTTCGCGCTGCGCTGTGTGCACAACGGTTCTTCGGGCCTCGCCTCAGATACGCCCTTTTACACCTGGGCCTCGAGCGAGGTACTCGAATCCCTGCCACCCGATGAGCTTCAGCTGATCGGTCTGCACTACCGCATCTCTGCCAGCAGCTCCCGGCACGTACTTAACCAGGTAAGGTCAGTTGCTGACGCGGTCGCACTCGCCAACGGGACCACCGCTGAAAATGCCCGGCAGGCGCTGGAGCGTGGCAAGCAGCGGCTGTACCAGACCAGGTTGCAGCGGCGGGCGCCAGCTAAACTCCCTCCAGCCGGCAGGGCTGAAGCGCTCCTCACCATCGGGGAGCTGCTCAGGTACGGCAGAGAAGAACTTGGACTGCTGCAGCAGTTTAAGGAGCTGAGCGACTCGGTGATGGCGACCGGCTCACTTCATGAGCACGCCAGTGCCCTGTATGCCCTAAGCCGTGTCCTGGCCGTTGCAGGTCCGGGACTGACGGACCTGGCAGCTACGTCAGCCGCGCACTGGGATGAGCTGCGCGCCTTCCAGCAGGCAGGCACCTGGTACTACGACCGGCAACACACTGAACCGGTTCCGCCCGTGATTCCCGATCACACCGTGCCGTCGCTGCGGCACCTGTTGCAGGCGGTTGAGGCCTTACAGGCAGCCTGACTCAGCTGCGGTCGTAGAACGCCGGTGGCTCGATGCCCAGCGCACGCAGGTAAACGTAACCCTGGGCGCGATGATGCATCTCGTTCTCCACCATGTACTGTATCGAGTCGTGACCGCTGCTCTCGAAGATGCCGAACGCCTTCTCGACAGCCCTGAACCGGTCAGCGCTGATCTGCGGCCAGACCGCCCTGATACGCTCCGTATCTGAGTCCCAGGCTTCGAGCAGCTCCGCTTTGCCGACTGGCAGTTCCAGCTGCGGGTACTCACCCCAGTCGCCACTGGCGACCCCTTCCACCATCGGCGCACCGAACTGCAGCAGTTCCTTGATCATCTCCGCGAACGGCCGCATGTCGCCGATGCGAAAGCTGAACAGCTCCTCTTCAGGGAAAACTTCGATGACCCGCCGGGTCAGCCGGCGGTTACCAAGCAGGTTGTCAAGCAGCTGTTGAGAGTTCCGTACCGGCGTGTCCAGGTTGTCCGTCATGATTCACCTCTGCGGGGATGTTCAGCTGGTCCAACAGGAACGTTCGTCTCTTCGGTCACTGTTGCCTGATGTGGCGCGATTCTGCCCGAGCTTGTGCCGCTGATTATAATGGCCAAGCCGGTGTGATCGGCAAGTTAGGACGTACTTGACCACTGATGAACAGACTGTTTGATTTTCTGAAGCTCCGTGATCCACAGCAGGCGAGCCCGCTGCAGCGTGCCGCCCGCCAGCTGTACCTCTTCCTGGCGATGGTGTTCGCCGCAGGCATCGTATTGATGGTGTTCGTCGCTGGCATCGGGGCGCTCGTCGATGCTTCGCACTTCGCCGCGCATCGTGGAC